>JGI26532J50257_10000827_pt1 | contig 15074 bp, 7 predicted proteins | sample ThiBiot_500_plan_FD_50257 | JGI IMG/M metagenome (IMG submission 50257) | reverse complement strand
TTTATTGGATTGAATACTTTATCGATTTGAAAACCTTGTGTTTTTAAATATCCTTTGATAGATGCGATTGTTACATGAGATGAATCCAGTATACTCATATCAATTAAATTTGTTGTGTCAATTGGCATCTGAAAACATTGATTTGAACATCGATTATAGAGTTGAATGAGACGAATTAAAAGAATGTGATCAATAGTTTCACATTTCCATTTTTTAAGAATTCCTTGATTATTTTGTTTGTTAAGTTGATGAGGAAAACGACAATTACGATTTCGACATTGACCAAAATAACGACAAATATGAAATCGAGGACAATCATTAGATTTGAAAGAACATTTTCCATTAAGAAAATCTTTGCAAATATTCATCTAAATTATATTTTCATTTTAGTATAACGATGAATAGATATCATGAACGAATTACTTTCGGTTCTAAACTAATATATTCTTGATGGGCATCGGTTTGAAAAAGAGATGAACCAAATGATCGTATGATAGAGGGTGAATAATCGATTTCATCGATTCTTAATTGATTAACATCATAATCAAGAAATGTTTGAATTAACTCATTCAAATAATTTGTTGACATTTTTGTTGTTTTGCTTTTCTTTTTTATTTATTCACACTGAAAAAAAACAAGCAGAACGACAAAAATCCATATTTTTCCAATTCGCTTATCAATGTCAATGACGTTGCAGAGTCTGTCCAATAAAAATATTTTTCATTTGGAGACAAATTTATTTTCGATTAAAATAAATACGTAGCGCTTAACCAGTAGTGTCGAATTTGAATTTTGAACAGCGAATCATTCTAATGTACGACAATTCGAAATATATGAAATTGGGTTCTCACATCTGTTATTCTTCGACAAGAATCAAAACTAAGAAAGGGAAAAAATCGATAGTCCAAGAGAAAAAGTAAAAACAATATTATCTTCTATAAAATTCGTTTCGCAGAAAACGAAAAGCTAAAAAAGAACAGAAAGAAACAAGACGTGCCGCGATAACTAACAAGCGATAACAGTCTTCATTAAGATAAAGAAAGCCTCGACAAACTGAGCCCCATTCGATTCAAAGTCGAAGCCGTCTTGAAAGAAAGTATTCATGATAAGTTCGTGGTTCCGTTCCAGTTCATTGATTTGATCGAATAATTTACCGAGCTCGCTCTCTAATGACTCGATACAAGACTGATAGTGTTTCAGCTCAGCCAAAGCTTCCACCACATCTTTACACGCCAAAGCACCATCGATAGCGAACGAAACTGCTGTACCAACACCGGGAACAGTTGAAGCTACGCCGCTTGCTAATTCTCCACAAGCTCCGACGAAGTCACCCTTGCAAACCCTGTACATGCCGAAAATTGCACCTATGCCGAGTCCAACACCCGGAATCTTCGTGCCGATGACTTTTCCACTTCCCTTGGCAGCGGTTTTGCTCGAAATAACAGCTATTTCTTTGGCGATTTGCTTCGATATAGTAACAAGAGCCTCTTTTAACAGCACCTTGCCACCAATCTTGATAGCCGACGGAGCCAGAGCTACACCCAAATTGGCAGTGATAGTTGCTGCATCTGCAGTTGCACCAAAGACCACTTTAACAATGTCGATCAGCGTTGCTTTGGCCTTTGCGATGTCCGAACTGAGTATTTCCATGAGCTTGATATAATTTGCAGTGATGTGGGCGCGAAGAATTGCTTCAGCTTGTTGAATCTGAGCTTTCGAAGGGTTGTTACCCAAAAGCATCCTGAAGTTAAGCACTTTTGCATCGTTTTGGAATTGATGCCAGAAGCGATTCCAGTCATTGCCATAGTTCTTGTTGTTTACGAAGCCAAACGGGCCAAAATGTGTTACATTGATGGTTGAGCTGTTCAGCGGATGGTGCTGGAAGATAAGCCAGTTTGGGTTAGTCTGCTGTGATCTTTGGTCAAGAAAGCCCCACAATACATTATTACTATATATGGGGCAAATTCTGAATCCGTTCGAAAGGTACCAAATCGGATTGGTCAAATCGTTATAAAATGACGTGGCACTGTTGAGAATGAACTTGGCAATCTCATCGAGAGCAATGTCATAGCCAGTCGACGAGCCATCATGTTTTATATGGTTAGTCATGTTGAATACGAATGTCTTTCCCCCAATAGAGATAGTTTTCTTAATTTTGGGATTATTTCCACTCATCTAAAACATTAAATAACGAAGCAAACAAAGGAGTGTAACGGATAAGGCCTATTGGCGGCTCATAATGAAATCGATTTATTCCTAAGATTATTAAAGCTGCACTCTATGTTTGCTCGTACTTGTCGTACATTATTCTGTCAATTTCAAATACTGTCCACTTTAGAGAAGTTTCTCTGTGTTACAATCAGCGTTCATTCGATGGATTCGTTGATCCTTTTCTGAAAAAAACTTATCATAAATATTAGTGAAAGTTTATTCAATAAAGATTTTCCGTCTGAAGTCTATGTTCATACAGTTGAAGTTGTAGTATATTATATCGGTAAAACTAGAATCGAATTCGAATTTTTCCTGTTCTAATTCGCTCTAGTACTTGAGTTGTGTCTAAATCCGATTGGTTCACATGTAGGATTAAACTCTGAATCGAATCTTATCGGAATATTCCAAGCAAGAGAAGAACGGATAGAAAAAAACATGTGTGATGTCACATACGAGAAAGAAAAGAATAGTAGTTGGAAAAAACCTAGATGCATCAGATGGATATTTTCAATTTGCGTTCAAATCTCCATACCTCTATGGAAAATAGATTAGCCATGCTTTGACCACGCATTTCAATGGGGTCATGATGCAAAAGTTAGATGGTAAGTCGAGTAATATCAGCTATGAGTTCCTCTTTGAATAGCGATCTCCTAGTCTAAATTGCAATTCAATGAAGTGGCGCTATCAGATTATAAACTCTATATCACTTTATCATAAACTTTAGCTCATACTTATATTTGATGACGTCTTTTAAGAGCTGTCTATTCTGAATTAAATTTCATCTAATAGTTGGTATATCTATACCATAAAAGGTTCAAGTTAATTATACCAGTTGTTACTGAAAAAACCCCAAATCTCGAGTAGGATTTTCGTGGGTACATGTATTATCATGCATCTAACTATCAAATTGACACTCAAATTAGTTATGATAAAAGCTAACTTTAATTTTTTACATAATTTGGATGAAGGTCTTCGCTAATAAAACGATTCTTTATAAGTTGATGAGTTCTCTAACTTCAATATTATAATGTGACCAGATAGTATGCAAAGTATATATAGATAATAGTAGAATAACGGTGTCTCTTAGATCATCTTATGATGCTCTAGAAGAAGTATCGATCACTGTGTATTCTATATCGTCTACTTAACTACCGACAAAAATTTCACAAAAATCTATCTTTCTGATTCGGAGATGATACTTGATGAATCTCACATATGAAACGGCAATTTGTTTTGCACTCCACTGTATGTCCTAAATATTTCTACTTGAGCGAAGTTTTCCTAATTATACACTTTTTTTAGCGAGGAAAATTCTACACCTCAACTTACGGTTAGATGAAAGATTGTAAAACTAATTATTGATTGATTGATTCGTTAACAGTTATTCGATGTGAAAATATCATGCTGTATTCTTGTTAATGCCAAGTATTGATAGATAATAAGTGAATAGAGTCTGCACTTTATATACATAAGAGCACGTGTCTCTGTTGGGTTTTTTCTTTCTGTTGGTTTTTTCCCATCACGAGTGATATGCTTCTGTTATTCGAGCAGTTCTCATCGGATCAATTCATTTATGTATTTTGAATTTTGGTAGCAATTTGCTTTAAAAATATTTTCGTTATTACCAAGACCAATTATCAAATTGTTAAGTTCGTTGGTGTAACGAAAATAACACTGCAGAGAGAGAGTATCTATTTGTTGACTCTCTTCTGAAGGTGAAACGCATATTTGTGAGTAGTATCTTGTGGTAGCTAAACACTATCTTTTGATTAAGTAAGGATATATGAGAAAATATAAATGTGTAAAGCAAAAGAATCCACGGTACAGTTTTTGTACACGTCTTTATATGTTTCTCTGATATACCAGAGAGAAGAAAAAAAAAAGAAAAACAAAGATTATATGGGAGGAGTGTGAGAGAACATACATAGCGAATGAGAACCGAACACTGATGTAGAAAAAAAATACGACGTCAGAGATGATTATGACCTTGAATCCATCTTTATCATACTTCCTCGTCAATGCCATAATCGTTATCATTGTATATGTTTCTATTTCGTCATGTATATGACTGTCTGCGTGTTTTTCATCATAAACATTTGTATTTTGACAGATTATCTTTTTTTTGATAATCAATGTTATTTTATTGATCCAGTATTATTATTGGCACAGTTGATATAAGAGTTCAAATCAATTTTAACTGCTTTTTTTGAATAAATATAAATCACTTGTGACGTTTAAACAAATGTAATATATGCACATTCTATTATGATTTATCAACATAATTTATCTCGATGCTTAGCCCCATTTGAAAAGAATAATATGGCTGTACATATTTACGGGTGACATTTTAGATTAATTTAATATTACGTGTTAATGGTTAAGTTTTAACTACATATTATTTTCTTCAGTTTTTCAGTTTGATATAAGTTGCTTAACTTTGAGACTGTGCTAAACGAATCAGCATCGGTAATTTGGAATAAAATTCTAAATATATCTGAAATGATTGTGTAACGAATTTTAAAAGATAAATCGATAGAATGAGTGGTGGAATGTGAGATGAAAAAAAACAATTCGTTAAGTGAGACGAAATGGAGAAGTAGCGAACCGTCACTTTCGGTATAAGATGTTTATTTCACTACTTCATGAGTGCAAATGTCACAGTCAAAGTGATGTGTCATTCGATTTAAGAATTCACTTGTACATATTAACGTTTAGTGCCAGACATACAGGTGTCACCATATAAGATGAAGATTATTGGCACAATTGTCCTATTTTTTCGGAAAAACAAATGAAAAAGCAAACTCGAGGTTTTTATAAATTGTTGGTAAGTGATGATGAAAAAACTAATGTTACGGTATGGTATGATAACAAAACAGTACTATTGGGTTCTAATTGTGTTGCCAAAGAACCATTAGTTTCACTGAAACAATGGAACAAATCATTTACCACATTTTATTCCTGCAAAAAATGCAAGTATATGTAAAAATGAAGGATGGGAGAAAAAAAACACGATGATCATGTTCCAAATGTCAGGTATATTTATGTTTGACACCTGAAAAGAATTATTTCACACAGTATCATATTGAAGGTTAAGTCATATTGAAATCTATCATCTAATCTAGCTGTTTGACTTTTTCTTGTGAATAAAATTGAATGCTAAGTTACTTATGATATTTCATTACTTTACAATTTCTATAGACAACACGAAATATTACTTAAGATTTCAAAAAAAAGTATGAAAAATAAACTGATGAAATTTGGTCGAAATTGAGTCGCTCCTCCCTGATGTCCACAGGTGTGGGCATTATGATATTTTTGAGGGATATGACTGTTTTTTCTTTTCTTCATAGAATATATATGAGGATAAAAAGCTATTTCTTTTTTAGTATTCGTTATCCTCCTGGCCCTTCGGGAACTGCTGCCGGGGGTAAAGGGTTACAGCATTCTTTTGTACGTGCAAACAAAACTTTTACTTCTAAATCATAGAAAAAAGTTTCATGATTACTGAATATCAATTACAGTCGTAGGTAAGGAGAGTCACAGGATTTGCACTACTTGTTTTTGTTTTATTTAATTGCCAGATATGTATGCGTGTTAGAGTCCTCTGTAACAATCGATATTTTTTTATTCTCTCTAAAGTTGACTGTTGCTGCTTTCTACATGATATAGAACTATATTTAATTTTACTAGATGTGAGAAATAAGCTAATCGGTCAAACTAATTTAGTTTTTCATTAAAATGAATGCATTTTCATTTTGTAATTGTAACTTCAATTCTTTTTCGTTTATTATTCATCTCGACAACATTAATTCAGTTCTATACAACTTCACCTTTCAGCTATATTTTGCTTTTTGTTTTTTTGTTCTATTTATGAGTGGCACTTTATCTTTACTTTCTGAATAAAGTAAAACTTGTATACTTTACTTAACTTGTTAAAGTAAAGTTGATTGATTTTATACAAAAAGTAAAGTAAAGTATAGTTGATCGACTTTATATAAAAAGCAAAGTAAAATCAATCGGCTTCATTCAAAACTAAAGTAAAGCAAGATAGAGTCAAACAAACGAATATAACATTGAATTACTGACTAACACAACCATTACAGACCGAACCTTTTTCCTTTTGCTTTAATTTCGCTGCGAAGAGTTTCGAATAATATATACTATGTACGACGTATTGAGACTGATGCACGAGATTGGACAGATATACTGAGGCGCCTTTATATTCATTCGAACTATCTAATTCTCTTTACTTGACTTTATCTTATTTTACTTTTCCACGTATAATAAAGAAAAAAACATGCCACTTATACTTCTGTTATTATTGTTGCTAGGACGTTTTTTTTCCAATATACTACATTACAAGCAAATGGCAAGTTCGAATACCAGCAAACAAAGGCTACTCAATCAACGTATTATTCAAAATTTTCATCTTGTTTGGCTAGATGGTAACATTAATGAAAACGATGATGATTGTCGCCGTTCCATAAATAGAATGAAACAGGTTGTACATACTGTCAATACTTTCGTTGATGTGGACGAATGTATTGATTTCATCAGCGATGTTCCAGAAGAAACCACTTTTATGATCACTTCTGGTGTACTCGGACAAACGATTGTACCCATTATTGATAACATGACACAGATCAGCGGGATTTATATTTTCGGTGGGAATAAGGCTCGTCATCAACAATGGGCCAAAGAATGGCCTAAAGTTAAAGGTGTCTTCATAGATATTGAACCTATCTGTGAAGCACTTAAACAAGCTACACAAGACTGCGATCAAAATTCAGTCTCCATTAGTTTTGCTCCAACCGGAGACCCAACTACCAACACTACCAACACTACCAATAAGAACACTCTAGATTGTTACTTCATGTATACAGAAATACTGAAGGACATTTTACTTACTATTCATTTTAATGATGGGCATATTATCGACTTCGTCAAATACTTTCGTATCGAACACTCTGGAAATTCGAAGGAACTGAAAATTGTCGACCAAGTTGAAAAAGAATATCGTGATCATCAACCGATTTGGTGGTACACACGCGAAACATTTCTTTATTCGACGCTCAATAGAGCTTTTCGTCTCATGGAGGTTGATATTATCTTTCAAATGGGATTTTTCCTTTGTGATTTACATAAAAACATCGCCGATCTTCATTCAAAACAGTTCCATGGTCAAACTACTTCTCAGTCATTCGTTGTCTATCGTGGTCAAGGTTTCTCTCAGACAAAATTCAATCAACTGATACAGAATCAAGGTGGTTTATTAGCTTTCAACAACTTCTTATCTACCAGCAAAAAACGAGACACATCATTACAATTCATTAAGCGTAATTTAGGTAAAAGCGAACTCGTTTCTATACTATTTGTCATGCACATCGATCCGTCGATCCAAAGTACGCCCTTCGCTGATGTTGGCCAAATAAGTGCGATTCCCAAAGAAGAAGAAATCCTTTTCTCAATGCATTCTGTCTTTCGCATTGGCAAGATAAAACAATTTTCGGGCAACCCTAAAATCTGGGAAACCGAACTAACCTTGACTGCGGATAATGATCCACAATTACATGAATTATCTGAAGCCATCCATGAAGAAATTTCAGATAGTCAAGGATGGAGTCGTCTATGTCACTTGCTGATAGGATTAGCAAAGTTTGATAAAGCAGAAGAATTAAATGCAATTCTACTGAAACAAACAACTGATCAAAAGGAAAAAGCAACCATATTCCTTCAACTTGGTTGTATTCACTGTGGTCGAGGCGATAGCTCGAAAGCACTCGAATATTATGAAAGATCACTTGAAATCAGGAAAAAAATTCTTGCAGCAAATCATCCAGATTTGGCTACTTCATATAACGATATTGGAACAGTGTATACCGGCATGGCCGAATACTCGAAAGCAATGGAATATTATGAAAGATCACTTGAAATTCGGAAAAAAATTCTTCCCGCAAATCATCCAGATTTGGCTAGTTTATATCACAACATTGGAACCGTGTATAACAGCAAGGGTGATTACTCCAAAGCACTTAAACACTTTGAGACATCACATGAAATGATGAAAAAAACTCTTCCTGCAAATCATCCAGATGTGGCTAATGCATACAACAATATCGGAAGTGTGTATATGAGCATAGGCGACTATTCGAAAGCACTTAAATCTTATGAAAAATCACTTGAAATCAGAGAAAAAACTCTTCCTGAAAATCATCCATTGTTGGCTATTTCATACAATAATATGGGATTAGTGTATCACACCAGAGCCGAATATTCGAAAGCCCGTGAACATCATGAGAAGTCAATTGAAATCATGAAAAGAACTCTTCCTGAGATTCATCCTTTGTTGGCTACTTCATACAACAACCTCGGATTGGTGTATAAGAGCATCGGCGAGTACTCAAAAGCACTTGAATATTATGAAAAGTCACTTGAAATCAGGAAAAAAACTCTTCCTGCTAAACATCCAGATTTAGCTACTTCATATAACGACATTGGTAATGCGTATAACAGCATGGGCGAGTACTCAAAAGCACTTGAATATTATGAAAAATCACTTGAAATCAGAAAAACAACTCTTCCGGCAAACCATCCAGATGTGGCTATTTCACACAACAATATAGGGTTAGTGTATAACAGCATGGCCGAATACTCAAAAGCACTCGAATGTCATAAAAAGTCAATTGAAATCATGAATAAAATTTTTCCTGAGATTCATCCGTTGTTGTCTACTTTCTACGACAACATGGGATTGGTGTATAAGAGCATCGGCGAGTACTCAAAAGCACTCGAATATCATGAAAGATCACTCGAAATTATCAAAAAAACTCTTGCTGCTACTCATCCAAATTTAGCAATTTCATACAACAATATCGGATTAGTGTACAACAGCATGGGTGAGTACTCGAAAGCCCTTAAATATTATGAAATGTCGATTGAAATGATGAAAAACACTGTTCATGAAAATCATCCAGATTTGGCTACTTCATATAACAACATGGGATTAGTGTATAAGAGCATCGGCGAGTACTCGAAAGCACTCGAATATTCTAAAAAATCACTTGAAATCAGGAAAAAAACTCTTGCTGCAAATCATCCAGATTTGGCTACTTCATATAACGACATTGCAACTGTGTATAGCAGCATGGGCAAGTACTTGAAAGCACTTGAATATTATGAAACATCACTTGAAATCATGAAAAAAACGTTTTCTACAAATCCTCTTTTGTGGGCTACCTCATACAACAATATCGGAAGTGTGTATAACAGCATTGGCAAGTACTCGAAAGCACTCGAATGTTATGAAAGATCACTCGAAATTATGAAAAAAACTCTTCCTGCAAATCATCCAGATTTGGCTACTTCATACAATAACATCGGAAGTGTGTATAACAGCATGAGCGAGTATTCGAAAGCACTTAAATCTTATGAAAAATCAATTGAAATCAGAGAAAAAACTTTTGCTGCTAATCATCCTGATGTGGCTACTTCATACAACAATATCGGTAGTGTGTATAAGAGCATGGGCGAGTACTCGAAAGCACTCGAATATTGTGAAAAATCACTTGAAATCAGGGGAAAAACTCTGGCTGCTAATCACCCAGATGTGGCTACTTCATACAACAATATCGGAAGTATGTATAACAGCATGGGTGAGTACGCAAAAGCAGTCGAATATCATGAAAAATCACTTGAAATCATGAAAAAAACTCTTCCTGCTACTCATCCAAATTTGGCTATTTCATACAACAATATCGGATTGGTGTATAACAACATGGGCGAGTATTCGAAAGCACTTGAATATTATGAAAAGTCACTTGAAATCAGAGAAAAAACTCTTCCTGCTAATCATCCTGATTTGGTTACTTCGTACAACAATCTCGGAAGTGTGTATAAGAGTATGGGTGAGTACTCAAAAACACTTAAATATTACGAAACATCACTTGAAATCATGAAAAAAACGTTTTCTGCAAATCCTCTTTTGTTGGCCACGTTATACAACAATATCGGAAGTGTGTATAACAGCATTGACAAGTATTCGAAAGCACTTGAATATTATGAAAGATCACTCAAAATTATGAAAAAAACTCTTGCTGCTAATCACCCAGATATGGCTACTTCATACAACAATATCGGAAGTATGTATAACAGCATGGGTGAGTACGCAAAAGCAGTCGAATATCATGAAAAATCACTTGAAATCATGAAAAAAACTCTTCCTGCTACTCATCCAGATTTGGCTACTTCATACAACAATATCGGATTGGTGTATAACAACATGGGCGAGTATTCGAAAGCACTTGAATATTATGAAAAGTCACTTGAAATCAGGAAAAAAACTCTTCCTGCAAATCCTACTTCGTTGGCTTTTTCTTACAACAATATGGGAACTGTTTATGACAACATGGGCGACTACTCGAAAGCACTTGAATATTATGAAAAATCGCTGGAAATCAAGAAAAAAGTTTATTCTGAGAATCATCCTTCGTTGGTTGAATTATACAACAATATCGGATTGGTGTATGACAGAATGGGCGAATACTTGAAAGTTCTCGATTATTTTGAAAAGTCGCTCGAAATCCAGAAAAAAACTCTTCCTCTAAATCATCCCGATTTAGGTACTTCATACAACAACATCGGATTCGTGTACAACAGCATGCGCGAGCACTCAAAGGCACTGAAATATTTTGAAAAATCACTTCAAATTAGGACAGAAGCTTTTCCTGAAAAGCATTCAGATTTAGCTCAGTCATACAACAATATCGGATGGGTATATAGGAATATGACTGAGTACAAGAAGGCACTTGTTTATTATGAACGTGCTTTCGATATTTGGCAACAGTTATTACCCGCAGATGATCGAAATATTGAAAATGTGAAAGAGAGTATTGATTTCGTAAAAAATAAGTTGTAACTAAATTTGTTTTTTCGACGTATAAAAAATAAATTGGTAGAGAGAGTGAAAGTTTCCTGCTGAATGTTTCATAGGATATTTTAACCAATCATTACAGTTAATCAGAATAGGTTAACTCGCGTAATATACAATACCCGACCCGCTTGGTTCATGTTGAACAAGACCAACGGATAAGAGGGCAATGTACAGCTGTATGGTAATAATGATATGCATTGTAAAATAAAGGTAATACAAGAAAACACGTAGCGACAGAGAATCTATAAGTATAATACTGATTGTTGTTTCTTTTCCTTCTGGAATGAAATGTAAGTTAGTTTATGAAATGTATGCATATCGAAGAAATATAATTCATAAATTGGCCAAAGCATGTAAACTAACATGCGCAGATCTTTGTGCTTTGATTTAACGCATGTGAGGGATTTTTCTAAGCAATTTGCTGTAAACATAGTGTTAAAATAAGTAATGTAAAAGAAAGAATCGATATTAGTAGATACGTATGCATACAGGTCGAATGACAATTATACAAGGGGGAAAAAGTTCGGATTGCTGAATTCTATTGGAATACATAGTTTGCGGGAGATTCTGCGAGGTTCCAACTAGTCCGAAGACATCTGGAAGCATCTAGAGAATTCGAAACATAAACGCAAAATGCTAAAAAATTTCTAAAGCTTGCTCCGATCAATGCGATTACAATTTTTGGTATTTTCCGCACAGCTATATGAATTTTAATATATCTCGAAACTTTTGATCAACTGATGAGGAGTTCAGTTAGAATTATAGTTTATCAGTGTAATTATTTTATTTACGAAAAGGTTTTGATATGTTTTTTTTATTAATAATCATATTATACGTTTTTCAGTATATAAATAATAAAATCTCTCTATCAGGTTTAGTTTGCTTTCATAACTCGTGATAATCGAACTGTTGGTAAACGATTATTTTTATCAGTAAATATTTTGTTTTATCATTTCAATGAAATAAATCTTGTTAAAATAGTGATGGCTTCAGGATCAGTCTTCCTTTTTTTTACTAAGTCTTATTTAAAAACGTTCATCTGTTTACTGGTTTTAAGTCAAGAAATGTATAGAAATGAATTAATTTATAAATTCGAGCTTTCATCGTATTCCAACGGGTTCCATAATTCCGAAATTCGTACTTTCCCCATTGGAAAATTCTCTATCGAATTTTGGCGGAAAAGAAATATAAAATATACTGAACACCAGTAAATTTAATGCTCTCGAGTCTGTATATGGTGCAGAGTCATGAGGGAGTCCCTAGAGGGTAATAATCTTTGGTGAGTTCATATTTGAAAATGATCTAAATCTGTTGTTATCCCCCTAGTAGGAACTGATTCCGGAATGATCAACATCGCGGAATAGGATGACTAGTCATGTAATTAAAACTGGAATTTGCAATTGGCCTGCGGATTGAATAGTTTCTTCGGTGAATTTAACTTGAATTTCAATAACTGTGAATATTTAACAGTTATTTGAGAACAAGGACATTTCAATGTTTCCAATGTCGGATCATGAATAACCACGTGAATTGTTCCAGTACCTGATGCTGTATAAAAAATCAAAGTAATCACAGCAACACTGATTAATAGTAGACAGAGACAATTGAACAATCGTTCTCGTCGAACCGTTGAATTCGGACAGAAACTTTTCTCGTACTTTAAATAGATAGTATAATTAGTTATTGTTACTATAGAAATTGTAGTAACTTATCACATCTGTCGTTAACATTTTTTTTTCTTTTTAAGAATAAATCAATGACATATTCATTCGGTTCACTAATAGGCTTTCTTCGGTGACGATCATTATCGAGAAAATGTTATGATTTATTAAACAGAATTCTATTCGACAACTGTTTCATGATGAAACATTCATCATGTAGCGTCGAATGTAAATGTCCACAAGGGAAAAAAATTACTCAACACACTCACCCTCAATTTTTTTTTCATTCTGCGATAAAAAAACAAAGAAAAGCAAAACATGAGTAATGACTATTTATTTAAAAATAAGAAAAACCCAGTAGCAGTCTCCTATATATTGCAAAATATTTTTCATAGTCAACGCTAGAAAATTTACTGAAAACAATTCATACACACATTTTATATTAAACAGTAATGTCACGAACGACAAAAAATGTTGGTTGGGTTACGAGAAATGATGGTGGACGCGATCAACGCTATACAATGCCACAGGTTCTAAATGCGGATGGTTCCCGAGATCAGCGATTCAATTTATTTCAACAACCAAATTTTGGATCTTCAGAAGTATTATCACGGGGTTATTCACCATACTATAATTCAACGCATGCACACAGTGGCCCAGGTAGATGACACTTATTTCAATATGATTCTAATACTAATAGTTTACTTTCTATCTTTAGGTGTATACCAAATCATGACATCAGATGGTGCGGGTAGGCCAACGACACAATATTCCGGCATGTCTAATAATGTGAATCGACGTTTAAATGAACATGGTTATGGTGGCTCAGACAATCTTACGTGGCAAATGCACCAAGCCAATTATCGAGGGACGGATGTACGAGTTCGTTATGCTGAAGCGGATAGTGCATTGGAAGCTCGTGCTCAAGAGTTATATCTATTAGGACAAAGAGATTATAATTGGAACTCAAGAAACAACGATGGAAACGTTCGTTACTGGTGGCAATGAATAGAAATAATCATTTTTTTAAAAAATCTATATAACTATTTATTCTAACCAAGAATGCTCATAGTTCCAATAAAATATTGTTGAGAAAATCTTCGCTTCATTCTATGCATAATATGTAGTGGTTAAGATAAGAAACCCTCAACACTCTATATGAGTCATATATTGCATCATATAAAATGAATGGAGAAAAGTATAGAACAAAACATTTTAAAAAAATTGCATAACACTCTCCCTCCACCCGGAATCGAACCAGGACCGTCTGATAGCTGCCTTTAAATATGAGTTACCGTTACAGTCAGACATGCTATATCCATTACACTATGAAGGGATATTGTAACTTTTCGAAGTTTTTCGGTAAATCATTTATAAATTACTCAAATGATATGTACTAAAAGATAAGCTAACTGATTAACCATTTTTTGATTAATAGTTTTAGTAACAATCTAGACGCATCATTAGCTTTCTCTCCATTTATTTCAGGCAAAATCGATTAAATATGTTAGAAAAATGGATGCATGTGTAAAAATATTATGAAATGTTCATGGTTATAGTTTCAACTTTCACCGCATTCGGCACAGATTAGTTCACTACCATATGTTTGTGGTTGATAATTTTCATATTGTGACCATGAACCACCGGTACACTCCATGAGACTCATGGCATCTGTCGGACATTTCAAATAGTTCAGCATATAGCGACATGTTTGTAGGGCACTTGTACCATCTGGGCATGTAAACACACAAGACTGTGTTTGAGTCCAACCTATGCTATAATGGGCAGCTACTTTGCTACATCCTAAGGATCTGCAGGCCGCTAATGCAACTTCGTTGCTAGAAGAGCTACCACCAAAAACAATACCTTCAAATGATACTTCTTTTGTACTATTGACCAAGCGAAAATGTATTCGAGTTTTTAACGGTTTTGTTCCAACTACATCGATTTTCGTTAAAATTCCCGGATATTGCGAATACGTTAAGAAATGCGGATCGCAGATATCTTCTTCCACATTTCTGGCTATGCGATGCATTCCCAAAGATGTTGATTCAACCAGATCGAATGCAACCAACATTGAAAACAACATGATAAATCGAATGATATTCATTTTTAATACAATGAAACAAATTAATAATGATTTCAGACACACAGTTAACTTTGATCAAAAAGTCAGTTTATATATTGATGTGTATTAATCATTCTTATCTTTTTTATTATATTGAATCATAATAGAAAAAACTATTGATGTTTTTTTATGAATACGTGTTTCG
>JGI26532J50257_10000808_pt1 | contig 15215 bp, 15 predicted proteins | sample ThiBiot_500_plan_FD_50257 | JGI IMG/M metagenome (IMG submission 50257) | reverse complement strand
CAGCAGCAGCAGCAACAACAGCAACAAGCACATCCATGTACATGCAAACAACAGACGAATTCAAACGAAGGCAGTCTTTCAACTGGCAGTCCACATGATGATTTCATTTTCGGTAGTTTACAACGTTTAGAATCTCGTTCGATATCAATGTCAATGCTCGATGCAAATCTATCGTCATCGCCATGTAAAATGATTTTACCCGATCAAGATATGAATTCACTTGCTTATATTTATAAAGAACGTTATCCGAAAGCTAAAGTTCAAATGGAAGAACGTTTACAGAATTTTATCGATACGTTTAAATCCGTTGATAAATTCGATTATTGTTCCGATGGTTCAGCTCGATTTATACACAATCAAATTGTTGAATTAGCTAAAGATTGTTTAGAAAAATCGAATGAAGATCTCATAAAAACATCGTATTTCGATGAAATGACACATAATCTCGAACGATTATTGTTAAATGCCAAAGAAAAATGTCCACAAGCTATTGATAATCTTCAAGCAGTTGTTCGAAAACTTCTTCTAACAATTGCACGTTCGGCACGTTTACTCGAATGTTTAGAATTCGATCCCGAAGATTTCCTTCGAACATTAGATGAAGTCGAATGTCAAGCAAAGAATAATGGCAATCTTAAACAAGACATACCGAAATATATCTGTTCGAAATTAAATCTCGAACGAAATCCATTAGAATTTATCGATGCTATACAATCAACTGAAAATGAACAACAACAACAACAACAAGACTCGATTGAACAAAAAACAAGTGTAACACAATCGGAAAGTGAAAGTGAATCGTTAACCGATTCGAATTATTTGACAATAACACCGAATTCAACATTTCCACCGATTGATAATAATACATTGTCAACGAAAACACCGTGTGAAGATGATTTCGAAGTGATTAAATTGATTTCGAATGGTGCTTATGGTGCTGTACATTTAGTTCGACATCGGCAAACTCAGGAACGATATGCAATGAAAAAAATTTCGAAAACACATTTAGTCCTACGTAATCAAGTCGAACAAGCCTTTGTCGAACGTGATATAATGACATTTACGGATAATCCATTTGTTGTTGCATTGATATGTACATTTGAAACGAAAAAACATCTTTGTTTGGTTATGGAATATGTTGAAGGTGGTGATGTGGCAACATTATTGAAGAATATTGGTGGACCATTGAATATTGATATTGCACGAATGTATTTTGCTGAAACGACATTAGCTGTTGAATATTTACATTCGTATGGTATTATTCATCGAGATTTAAAACCGGATAATCTCTTGATAACAGCTATTGGTCATATTAAATTGACGGATTTTGGCCTATCGAAAATCGGTCTCATGTCTCTGACGACGAATTTCTATGAGAAATTAATTGATAAAGAAACGAAAACATTCAATGATAAACAAATCTGTGGTACGCCATCGTATATTGCTCCTGAAGTTATACTTCGACAAGGTTACGGTAAACCAGTCGATTGGTGGAGTATGGGAATTATTCTCTATGAATTTCTTGTTGGTATTCCACCATTTACCGGTAATACACCGGACGAACTATTCGCTAATGTTATCACTGGAAGTATCGAATGGCCCGATCCAATCGATGAATCAACTATCGATCTTTCATCATCGAATTGTTTCGATGCATCAGAACAAGCGTTTTGTCCTGAAGCAAAAAATTTAATCGAACAATTACTTGAACATGATCCATCGCAGCGTTTAGGTACATTAGGTGGCGCCTACGAAATTCGTTCGCATCCATTTTGTGCTTGTATTAATTGGAATAGTTTATTACGTGAGAAAGCTGATTTTGTACCTGTATTAGAATCTCCTGATGATACATCTTATTTTGATACACGATCAGATCGTTATCAACATTCGAATGATGATATTCTTTCATCGAATAAACAAACACAAGTGACAATAACTGATAATGATTCGGATATTTTATTTTCGTCGTTTCCATCGGTTTCAATGAAATATGCGTCCGAATTGTCGGGCAATCATAAACAACGACATTCGAGCAAATCTCAACAACAACCCGATTCAACGACAACGAATACAACCGCATCGGAACTGTCGTCAAACGATGTTTCACGAACGAATTCTTGTTCCGAATGTTTTCATCCGGATAATATCATAAGAATTAATTCACCAAGTGGTTTTCAACCACTTTCGGCAACAGATTCAATGCCTGTTCCAACAACAAACAACGAAATTGCAACGTCGTCTGCTCGAGCAATCTTCGGTTCGGACAAATTTGAACCGTTACTTGTCTCGTCAGATGAATTATCATCGGAATCATCATTAGTTATAACAAAAACGAATCCAACAATATTTACTCCATCGGATAAACTTCTCCTATCAAGAAAGAATTCATCATCATCATCATCTCTTTCATCGTCATTACAAACTCCAACAATGACAACAAGTACAAACGAGAAAAAACAAACAGCTCCGATGACAACAAGTACGCCAACAACATCAACAACAAATAAACATCATAAACAACGAAAAACATCGATTAAATTACTTGAACAACAAAATGCACATGACAGTGGCGATGATAATCAACAACAACAACAACAACAAAAAGGTAAACCAAGACATTATCATCACCATCATCATCATCATAAGAAAGGTCGNCCGCGGGCTCTATCACCACTCAAACCAAAACCATCGTCGACTCTACCAACACAAGCAACGGGTATGAATAGTCCATCGGATTCGAAACAAACCGAGAATTCATCAACAACAACTAATGAAAATGAATTTAAAAAATCAGCTTCATCGAATTCACTTGTTCCACCATCGATTGTAACGAAAAGTAATACAACGAATATGTCAATTAATAATCCGAATAAACCAATCAAATACAACAATCAACAACAACAACAGCAACGAGCTTTTCCACGATCATTATCAAAATCGTTTTCATCTTCATCATCATCGTCATCACCTCCGCCACCGATGTGGTTCACTAATCCATCTGATGATCGTTCTTATCGTCATATGCAACGTCATAACATGGCCGTTTCACCACTCGAACGTGATACAACATTAAAAGCTCAACAGCAAANTTCTTATTCATCATCGTTTCATTCTCCGATGTATTCTCTAACGAATCAACTTCGACCACCGATTATTATTCGTCGTGGTCCACGTAGTTTTGGTTTTACTCTACGTGCTGTCAAAGTCTTTCATGGTAATACCGATTACTATACGACACAACATGTCATTGTTGCCGTCGAAGGACCAGCTGAAGAAGCTGGCTTAAGACCGAATGATGTCATAACTCATGTTAATGATCGACCAGTTGCGGGTCTTTTGCATTCAGAAGTTGTGAAATTAATTCTCAGTGGACCACCGAAATTATCCATACGTGCAATACCACAGTCCGAAACTCAAATACGTACGGGTGGAAGACGTCGTTCACCATCGAAACAAAAAAATCGTCATCAACAATACTATGATAATAATAAGAAAACACAAACGAATTACTATTCATCTCATCAACCGTATTGTCAAAAATCTCGAGCGTATTCATCAGGAAATTCGATTAATATGAATTCGAATACAAATCCTCCAATGAATTTAAACAAAAAACATCCACAAAATAATTCATTATTTCGACGTTTGAGCGAACGAAAAGTTGCACATAATATGGAAGCCGCAGCCGCAGCAGCTGCTGCTTCACCAACAACAATTCCGATGAATCTACCACCGAACAATATCAACAACAATCATCATCATCATCATCCCAATAATCCACATACAGTATTAACATCGACGAATACATCTGCACTTTCATCTTCTCTNCCAGTACTTGTATTCAATCAGTCAACACATGATGCACAATCTCGTCCAAATATTCTTGATTCATCTGAATGGCCACCACTTCAAGCTCCATTAAAGCCTCCAACACCAACGGGCAGTGAACCTGATTCACCTCAACCAACACTTTTACCAGCTCTTGTCAAACAAAAATCTCAGGTTTACACATTCTTTCTTCTTTTCAACTCATTTCTTTCTCGTTCTCTCTTATAGATTTCAATTTCTCCATTAGCTAAATGTTCAACATCAACATTAAATGCCAACTCTCATCCATCTCTTTGTAAAACTCTTTCTGAACCACCGATATTCTCCCGACATCACAGCCATCATCAATATCCGGTAAACAATAATGATAACACCGTCGACAACAATGTTCAGAGTGATCATCTCTGAACATATGTTTGTGTGCGCGCTTTGCTTCAAAACATGCCATTTTCTAAACAAATACAAACTTTAAATAATAAACAGTCACGTGCCTATGCTTGTCGGAATGTGTGTTATGTATATGATTTATATATCTATGTGTGAGTTTGATACTTGTCTTTTGTTCGATGTTTTGAACAAACAATTTTATTACACACATACATATATACGTACACACGCATTATTCTTACAAACTTCGAATGAATCAATAATAACATAAGGTAAACTAACGTGCATGGTGTTAACAACTGGTTTCATTTCAATTGACACAGAATTTTATCTGTTTTTTTTTCTTTCTTTTGTCTCTTTTAGTCTACAACGAATAATCATCTAGTTAGATCTCATGTTTCATCATCGTCACATAAGAAAAAATCGTATAATAAAAATCCAGTAATCACCATGTCACCTCCTTGTGATCCACNATTTATTTTACCAGCAACACGTTATCGGACAACGAACTATCTCGAGCCGTTCTACTACAAACATTCGACTCGTTCGTCGTCGACAGAATCATCAGCTAGTTCGACAGCAACTCTTCGACATGTTGATACACTTTCTTCTACCCCGGTCGTTACTCCTACAAAATAATTCTATCAACGAAGATAGGTTTCTTTTTAAAAAAAAGATGTACATATGTGATCTGTGTGTGTGTGCGTGTATGTAGACTTACCTTTGTACATACGTTTTCCTCTGCTTCTTGTTGTTCTTCTTCTTTTACATGTGTCTTTCAAGTAAACTATTTCTTTTCTTTTTTTCTTCTCAACAAAACCAACGTCAACAGACAAAATAATTGTGCTGCCTCTTTTTTTTATTTTTTGTCCACAGGATTTTTTCAAAACGATTTCGACTCGACTTTCGGAGAGACGTGACATATTCAAAGATAAATGGACATTTGCGCGCTCGTATAATACCACAAACATATTGTTGATTCGATGTTTCTTCATTTTTTTTTCTTTTTCTTTTCTGTTTCTCCCCGTTTTTTTGCTTCTACGACTGTGTATACTTATAAACAGACATGAGTTTTTTTTTTCGGTTCATTTTCTTTTCTTGATTTGCACAAACAGATGGATTATAAAAGAAAACAAAAAGCATGAAGAAGAATTCGAGAAACTGAGTACAGTGCCATTCGGTAGCTATGTTTAGTTTTAGATTGACATGGTACGTCTAACGAAAATTCTACGATGGAGTGATTATTATAATATGCCGAAACGGTATATTGAAAGAGTCAAATTCAATGGAACAGTCATTGGTAAATGAATAGTTTTATCATGTTGAATTAACTCTCTCTCTCTCTCTTTGTTTTCGTTTGTTGATGCATGTGTTCAGAAGGAAATATGAATATTATACCGAATAAAACCATAAAATATAATGATCCATGGATTGATACGGTCGATCCACCGTGGACGGACTTGGCTCAACGAAAGAATGATCCACGACAGGGACATCGACGTCCACAACTGATTGAACCATTGAAAACTTGGGACTTTTTTCGTGGAGATGTTGTATGTATTTGATTTTGATTTCAATTTGATTGATTCGATCGATTGTATAGGTAGAAGTGATGGTAGGAAAAGACAAAGGCAAACAGGGAAATATTGCTGCTTATATTCGTGAATTAAATGCTGTTTTTGTTGCTGGACTTAATATGGTAAATCATCGATAGGATTCGACAATTTGTTTTCATTTCTTTTTTTTTCTGAATTTATTAGGAAATTCAACGGATTTCGAGTGGTGCTATAGGTTCATCTTCGATAGCTATGAAAGAAAAACCATTGATTGCTCCGTATCAAATTAAATTAATCGATCCATTCGATGGGTAGATTCGAGTTTTGAGTTCAGTTCGATTCGATTATGTTGTAATTATTTCAGAAAACCATGTACTATCGAATGGCGATATACAGCCGAAGGAGAATTAGTTCGTGTTTCGACTCGATCCGGTCGTATTATTCCTAAGCCACCGACATGGGAAGAAACCTATGATTATGCAAAAAAATCAACTTATAAACGTAAGACAACGAGATTTTTGGAAGAAATCTATTTTGAGTATTTGATTATTTTTCAGCCGGTCCTGACGATACTGTTGACGAAGAATTGAAACGTGTGACATTCGAACCAAAATTATCGACTGTTGCCGAAGAATTAATGAAAGTTAACGGAATTGTTGAGACTCGAAAACGTGGTCCTGTGTATATCTATTAGTTTAACTTTAGACATAAAAGAGAAAGAAAAGAAAATTGTCTGTCCCGTAAAACAGTTGAAAACTTTGTTATTTGTTTTTTTTCAGATAAGAATGTTAGGCTTGTCTCTATTGAAAACCTCTCTGATCAATGCTACAACTAAGAATGTTCTTCCGAGTGTCTTGCCAATGCAACCTGTTCGAACAGCTTTTCTCTACGAATCGAGATTTCGTGTTAATATTATGAAACGAATGTCTATTCATGGAGCTCATAATCATCTAGGACGAAAGAAAGGACAAGTTTATCTTTGGGAGAAATTAATTCGTGGCGAAGAAGTCGTTGTTGGTTTGTGAAAATATTTATTTGTTATAAAAAAAAAAAACTAATCGTTCCTTTCGCTTTCAGAAGCACCTTTTTTCCCGTTTACAGCTGCTGCTAAAGCGGCCAATAAACCTTACTGTGAAGTTGCTGCAAAATACAAACCATTGAAACCTGTTCGTATACCTCGACCTGATCCGTGGCTCGATCGAAAAACTTATAAACATACAAAAAAATTCTAGTTATTTTGTTTTTTTTTGTTTTTGTATTGAGAATAGAAATAAAGAGAAAAAAACCGTGGTCATTCCTTTATTCTCGACAATAATCTTGACAAGCATATCGACTTTCAAAAACTTCATAAACATTGACAAGTAAAAACATTGGTATAGCACCGAGTAATGTTCCCATTTGGCTCGATGCGCCCAACCAAAACAATCCACTTTCATGTCGATATTCTTGACGAATACGATTGCCAATAACTAATCGAATATAATACAGAATTAAATGAGAACAAAAATAACAACTAATTATTAGAATTCCACCACCAACTGTATCATGTAACGGTGGACATGGACTTAGAAATGCAACAATCATCACATAGATTGAGAGAATAAAAGCGACGACGAATAGAATTGATATTGTGATGAAATTGAGTATATGTCGAACGACAAGACCGATTAGAACTGACAATGGATTTGCTATCGGAAGAACAATACTCGAAACAAAATAAGCTCGTTGAGAATAAGGTAGAACAGCGTAAGTACCAATGGCTGGTAGAACACCAAAGAGAATAATACTCGACAGAAACGAAATGACAAGAAGAGAATAGTAATATTTTTTAGTCATTGAAAATTCCGATCGCCGATTGATAATTATCGTATCAGGAGGCATTGCAATTTCATCTGAACGACCGATATCCGATGATTGGTAGCTGAATAGTGTTCGGTAACGTTTTGGAATTGAAGAAAATTCTAAGATAATAAACGCAATCAACGAAAGGATAATCAATGCTACGAAAATCCAAAAGTAAANTTGTACAGAAAATCTCGGNGTTGAATATTCTGGCTGAGTTGAATTCTCTCGACATATTGCCTCGCCACCTATGCCTTGAATCGATGCTAAAATCGATGGTAGTAACGAAGTTAAACTTTCGCCTAAATACAATGCATTCAATAGATTCGGTTGAAATCTTTTCATGTAATCTGCATAGGTCACTGATGATGTTGTATCCAAAGTTCCCAATAAAAAAACTAAAATTATAAAACAAACCGATCGTTCGGCACCAGCAAAATAACTCTTTCGATTCCAATATTCAGCTATTAATGCACATGAAATAATACCAACAATAATTTCGATATAAATAAATATACGTTCTTCGAGACGTTCTTTGAAAATGACTTTCAATAGAATAATTATCAATGGACCNATATTACTAATTGCAATAGCAAGTGTAAGATACGAGGGTAAGGTCCAACCTTCGGGGGCATGGCTGACAATTAAGGGAAGTTCAACCCAAACCCCATTGATATCTAGCCATGTTGATAAGGCAAATATGACCAAAAGAAGTGCAGTTAGATAAAAATTCGGTTCGCGCTGCATTTGTGAGATAAAAGAAACGTAGAAGCACAACAAGACAATTAGAACAACTCAAAGGGCGAACAGCTTGATTTAGAATAAAAAACAGGAGAAAATAAACGTGCTAGTGTTATGTCATAAACATTCTCTCTCTCTCTCTCTCATTTCTTTTTTGCCTTATCATCATTTGTAGTTGGTAGATAAAAAACGAAAATATTGTTTAGCTTATAAACGTGATTGAGTGTCTATCGTTTTCTTTCGAATATTAAAATATTGACATTTAACGCTCGCAGCTCATTCATATTAAGACGAATACTTTAGCACGTTTCTTGACAACTCATCGTGCTTATAGATTCTTCATAGAAAAATTACATAAAATGTCTGCAGAATAAATGCAAACTATGTAATAAACAGTTGTCGCTATTTTTCGTTTATCTTAACCAATAATAAGCAGAGTTTGGTTGAGAATAAAAGTAAATACGTATATATATAACAACGCATTCTTTTTATTTATACCTTTATTGTAAAAGTATAGGACAAAGTGCATATCATGGCTTCGGGACAACAAGTTTTACGTCATGTTGTTTTGTTTAAATTCAAAGAAAGTGCAACACCAACAGATATAACATTATTTGAAGATGAATTTCGTACGTTAGCAAAAGTGAAACTGTCCGTAGTTAAAGATTATGAATGGGGTACAAATGTAAGCAAAGAAAATTTAGATCATGGTTATACACATTGCTTCGTACTTTCGTTTGCCAATGAACAAGATCGAGATACTTATTTGACTCATAAAGATCATGTGGAGTTTGTTGGCATATTAAAACCACATTTGGCTGAAGCAACCGTACTTGATTATTGGGCAAAAAACTGAATGCTAAATAGTCGATTTTGTATTTAGAAAAAAGAAGCTAAAATAAAAATATCTTGATGATGAAATTTGATCATCATCGAATATAAATTCTCATTTGTTTTTCTTTGTTTTGTGATTTTCAGAGGACTCTAGTAGACAGAGAGAAGTTCTAGTTCATTGATGTAGTTTCTTATTGGTTTTTACATTGCACGAGTCATAGATCAAAGAAGAAAGGAAACAAATTTCGATATATAAAAAAAATAGAACGAAGAAGATTTCGCACCATGTTTCAAACGAGTTATTCTCGAAAGTATGATGAACTCTATTAATAATTAAAGTTCATTTACTTTTCAGTTTTACATTAATTCGTCAAATACTTAATATGGCTCAAGCACGTTGTATGAATCGATTAGCTAATGAAAAATCTTCCTATCTTCAACAACATGCTCATAATCCTGTTGATTGGTATGTAGTTAAACTCTAAGGTTGATATATTTTTATCGAAGTTTCTATTTCAGGTATGCATGGGGTCAAGAGGCATTTGCCAAGGCTCGTCAAGAGAATAAACCAATCTTTCTCTCAAGTGAATTCGATTTATTGATCTGCAAATATAGTTTTTGAATTTGAGTTTTTAGTCGGTTATAGTACGTGCCATTGGTGTCATGTGATGGAACACGAATCATTTGAAAATAAAGAAATTGCGAAGATTTTAAATGATCATTATGTATCGATTAAAGTCGATCGTGAAGAACGTCCTGATGTTGATCGAGTTTATATGACTTATTTACAAGCGAGTTTTTGTTTTATTCTTCGAAAAAGAAAGAAATCATTTCGATAATTCAATAGGCGATTGAAGGCGGTGGTGGTTGGCCATTATCTGTATGGTTGACTCCGGATTTAAAACCATTTTTTGCCGGAACATATTTTCCTCCAACGAGCGAACATCGTTATGGTCAGCCGGGTTTTCGAGAGATTCTACTTCAATTAAACGAAGCTTGGTCAACGAAATCATCGGATATTATCAATGGAAGTAAAGATGCTATGGAGAAATTATCAACAGCATTGAACAAACATTCGTTGAGCCACGAGAATAATCCCGATCTACCGATTAATACGAGTGCACAAACGTGTTTTGCCTATTTTGCCAATGATTTCGATGATGATAACGGAGGATTTGGTACAAAACCGAAATTTCCTCAGCCAGTAAATTTTCAATTTCTATTGACTTATGCAAGTTTAAATTATCAATCGACGGGCAAAGTTGATTCGGCTGGATTAGCTGTTGATATGACTGAACAGACGTTGAAAAAAATGGCCTTGGGAGGCATCAATGATCAATTAGGAAAAGGTTTTCATCGTTATTCAACGGATGATCGTTGGCATGTGCCGCATTTCGAGAAAATGCTCTATGATCAAGCACAACTTGCTGTTGCTTATGCAGATACTTATGCTGTAAATCAAATAATTTATTTCATAGAAATATTCTCTCTTTCTCTTTTCCGAAGATCACAAAAGATGAGCTGATCGGTCAAACATTGCGTGACATAATTTCGTATGTTGAACGGGATCTACGTCATCCTCAATATGGAGGTTTTTACTGTGCTGAAGATGCCGATTCTTTGCCAACAAAAACCGATACGAAGAAAAAAGAAGGTTGATTTATAGCCAAAACAAAAAGTCTATGCAAATAAGCATGTGTTTTTATGTGTAGGAGCATTTTATGTTTGGACATATGATGAAATCATTCGACTTTTGCCGGAAAAATCTGCGCAAATATTTTGCGACTATTATCATTGCAAACAGAATGGAAATGTTGATCCGATGCAAGTCAGTTGAGTTTATTTGTTTTTGCTTTAACTTCGTTTGATTTTTAAGGATCCACATGATGAATTAAAGAATCAAAATGTTCTAATAACTAATGGTAATTCTCAGTCGAATTCCAATGAAGTCAAAGATATTCTTTCGAAGTCTCGTGAGATTCTTCTCAATTATCGAAATACAAATCGACCACGCCCACATCGTGATGAAAAATTTCTTTCCTCATGGAATGGTCTCATGATCAGTGGTTTAGCTCGAGCTGCTTGTGTACTTCAACAAACACATTATATCGAACTAGCTAAACAAGCTATTGACTTCATTCGAACGTATTTATTTGATCAATCAAGCAAACGATTATTACGAGCTTGTTATATCGATCAACAAACTCAACAAATTCAATATAGTAGCGACTCAAAAATAAATGGATTCTTGGACGATTATGCTTATGTTATACAAGCTTGTATTGATTTATATGAAGCGAATTTTGATGATGATTTGTTGATGTTTGCATATGAATTGCAAAAGCAACAGGACGAACTTTTCTGGGAAGAAAANAAGAATCGTTATTTGAGTACAGACGGAAAAGATTCATCGATCATCTTACATCTTTCTGAAGGTTTGTAAATTATTGAATCGAATTTACAAANGACAAGGTGAATTATTTTGTTTTCGATAATTTAAGATAATGATGGTGCTGAACCATCACCCAATGCTATATCAGCTATTAATCTCCTTCGATTAGGCTACTATTTTCATGATTCATCTCTTCACAATCGTCTTCGTTTACTATTCAAATCTTATTCACATCAATTAAGTAAAATGCCAATGACAATGCCAACTCTCCTTCGTTGTGTCGAAATGTACAAACATGGAATGAATGAAATCATTGTTCAATCATCAAATATACAAGAACGAACTCAAATCATCGAATATCTTCAAACATCTTATCTACCAAATGTAATTCTCTTTCAATTCGATAAGATTTCATCGAAATTCTTCGAAATAAATCAACAATTACAATCATTTCGTACGAGCAATGAAACTAATATCTATATTTGTCGAAATTTTCAATGTCAATCACCATTAACATCTTTCGAACAATTAAAAGACAAATTCGAACGTTTAATTTTCGCTAAAAATCAAACTTAAATATATTTTTTTCTTTCTTTTTTCGATATGTACACATTCTTATTTCAGCGATTGTCTCGAAAAATAAATTGTCGTTTTCTAACGACAAAACCTATTCAATTCTACTCTTTAGCAACACCGAACGGACAAAAAATTGGCATTGCATTGGAAGAATTAGGCCTTGAATACGATGCACATTTGATTGATATTAGTAAAAATATTCAATACGGTAAAAAGGAAAAACAAAACGTTAGATTATTCGTTGAAAATTTGTTTTTCTTAGAGGATTGGTTTAAAAAATTAAATCCAAATTCAAAAATTCCTGTTCTTATCGATCGACAACCGAATACAAATGATAATAAACCAATAACGATTTTCGAAAGTGGTGCAATTTTGATTTATCTAGCCGATAAAACAGGTCGATTTCTTGCACCAATGGGTACAAATCAACGGTATGAAACTATCGCATGGCTTATGTGGCAAATGTCAGGNGTAGGACCTATGTTCGGACAAGCGAATCATTTTCATCGTGCAGCTAAAGAACAAATTGATTACGCAAAANAACGTTATTTAGATGAATCGAAACGTTTATTGAAAGTTTTAGACACACAATTGAATAAAACCAATGCATTTGTCAGTGGAAATGATTATACAATTGCGGATATGGCAATATTTCCTTGGGTGAAATTCTTTCTTAAATATTATCATGAGAAATTGAATGAAACGAAGTATTCGAATGTTGAGAAATGGGTAGAAATGATCGGTAATCGATCACAAGTTATTAAAGGTCTTCGCGTCTGTTCAAAGAACGATTAAAATAATAGTTTTTTTGTGTTGTATACTGAATGGTTTCTTTTCAGATATGTCACTTCGTATTGAAGAAAAAGATTTCTTTACTAAAACCTATCGAACTCGAAGTTCTGATACGTGGACGAATCAAGAACAATTTGAATGTGAAAAATCGGTTGAATTTCTTTTTCAATCATTTCTTAGTCAAAAGAAATGTCTCGGAATCGAGTAGAACTATTTGAATTTCTATATTCATTTGAAAGTTTATTTCTCTGAATATAGAGGACCAATTCTAAATCGAGATAAACATGTGAGTTATCTATTGAAAAGTCTTCGACATCTTCCAACAAGTCATCAAGTTAGTTCTTTTGTTNTTATTGTTGTTGTTGTTTCTAATTCAATTAAATTTTTTTAATAGTCACTTGATGCAAGTCGACCCTGGCTTGTCTATTGGATTACGCATGCTCTCTATCTTCTTGACGAGCAATTATCCGATGAATATGTCAACGAGTATCTATTTCGAAATGAAATTCTAATTAATTAAAATAACAAAATTTTATTTAGTATTTGCGACTTTTTAAATCGATGTCAACATCCTGATGGTGGATTCGGTGGTAGGATAACGAAATGTTGAGCATAAAATAGTGAAAATATGCGTTTGTTTTACAGGTGGACCTGGACAAATTGCTCATTTAGCACCGACTTATGCAGCTGTGAATGCACTTTGTCTATTACAAAATCGAAAAGCTTATCAAGTGATTGATCGGTAGGCACTTGACGATTGAACAATAACAACAACAACAACAACAATGGTTTGTTTTAGAAAAAAATTAGCCGAATGGTTACAAACCATTCGTGATCCCAAAACAGGAAGTTTCAGTCTTCATGTCGATGGCGAATCGGATATTCGGTAAGTCAAAACTAACAAAAGAAAATCATTCGTCATAAATATGTCAACAAAATTCTTTGATAATCTATCAAGTGCAACATACTGCGCAGCAAGTATTGCAACTCTCTGTCAATTAGAACAACTGCCGATGTTGTTCGAAAATACTGCTGAATGGGTAGCAAAGTAAATTCGATGAAAGAAGTTTTTCAACGAAATAAAAGAGAAATATGTGTAGATGTCAAACATATGAAGGTGGATTCGGTGCATGTCCTGGAGCTGAAGCTCACGGAGGTTATTCATTCTGTGGTTACGCAACACTTTTATTATTGAATCGTGAAGCAATCTGTGATCGTGAAAGTTTATTAGTAAAAAAACTAAAAAAAATATAAATTTNGTTGTCTAATGTGTCAATAATAGAGATGGACCGTCAATCGACAAATGACATTCGAAGGCGGTTTTCAAGGTCGAACAAATAAATTAGTTGATGGTTGCTATTCATTTTGGGTTGGTGCACTCATTCCATTGATACAATTTGTTCAAAGACAAAAATCAACACGAGATAATCATGGTAATCGCTTATTCTACATAAGCAAATATTAATCAACAATTCTCTTTTGTATTCTATCAGATGTTAGTCTTCATCATCACGATCAATTATTTGATTCAGGTAGAAAAAAAAAGAAAGAATTCTTCTTCTTCCTTCGATTTTGATTATAAATTGTTTAGTTGCTGCACAGGAATACGTTTTGTTATGTTGTCAAGCAAGTCAATCAGGAGGTTTCACCGATCGACCAAAAGCTAATTCACGGTATGAATTGATTTTATTCGAATCAAAAGGTTAAATTTGTCGACTCTAGTGGCAGTGATCTATATCATACATGCTATTGTTTGAGTGGTCTTAGTTTATTTCAAGATGGTGGTCAAGATCAAATGCCTATTGTATGCGGTATTGAAACGAACAAACTCGTACGTAGAGAAAGAAGAAAAAAAGCTTCAACTAAAAGGAGATTAGTCGATCTACACTAATCTTTGTCTTGTTCTTTAGCGTCATACACATCCACTGTTCAATATTGGACCACAATGCGTCCGAGATGCNATTGAATACTACTCGCAAGAGAAACAGTAGAGACCTATTCCTAATCTTTTTCTCTCTCTCTCTCTTTTTTTTTTGTTTCTTTGCCGTTCTTTTTCTTCCATTGTTAAATAAAGATTATTCATTGATTCATTCATTCATCCATTCGTTTTGTTTTGTTTGCTTCTTTTTTTTCTCTTCTTTCTGTTCTGTCGATTTGCTTTTTTTTTCTTATTTATCGTAACCGCACAGGCAAGACATGCGCTGCCAGTATGCGTTTGTTCTCCCGTCCGCTCGCAATGATGTCATGGACTATCGTGAACACAGTGC
>JGI26532J50257_10000804_pt1 | contig 15269 bp, 17 predicted proteins | sample ThiBiot_500_plan_FD_50257 | JGI IMG/M metagenome (IMG submission 50257) | reverse complement strand
TGTCAGCCGAGTTGGCGCCGACCGCCACTGCCGGCCTCATTGAAGTGATCTCAGGCGCCCGTACGCTGGAAGAAACGATCTGGAAGGATCAGAAGACCAACCTCGAGTTCCTGCCGGCCGTGAAGCGAACCCCGCTTTTCCACACCAGCGAAATTCTATCCAGCGAGCAGACCCGGAAGCTGTTCGACAAGCTGCGGACGATGTACGATTACGTCATCGTCGATCTGCCGCCGCTGGCGCCCGTTGTTGACGTTCGTGCAACGACACCGCTGATCGATTGTTTCATTCTGGTCGTCGAATGGGGACGCACCAAGATCGACGTAGTCCAACACGCTCTTCATACGGCCCCCAATGTCTACGAGACCTTGATCGGCACCGTCCTCAACAAGACGGATATGAAGGCTATGAAGCGCTACGACGGCTATCACAACGATTATTATCACAATGAATACTACACGCGGTACGGCTACGCCGATTGACGGGGCCTTTGCCGTAACTGCGGTCGTCTAGATAACCCGCCCGATCCGTTTAATGCTCCTAGTAGCGTCCGGGAGGCCTCGTCCCGGACGGCAAAAGTGTGGCGTCGCCGCAACACCCGGAATCTCTATTTAATTTGCCTGGCGTGATTCGCTGGTTTGAATCAGCCAAGGATGTCAACATGCTACGAGCATATCCGGATTAGGCTTGGGGGACTCTCCTGTTCAGACTTAAGCACAGCTTGGCGAAGGCCGCGATTCTGATTTCAGCGTTGTCCGGCGCCGGATGCTCCATCATGCCTGCGAGTGGACCGCAGAGCATGGATGTACGCACTGCACAGGTGGCACAGCCTGAAAGCTTACCCTATGCGCCGGTGAAGCTGACCCCCGAGGTCGTCAGCATCCTGGGGCGCTATACACCCCGGATTTCCTCTGCGTTTGCGGACAGAACGCCGCCGAAAGCATTCCGTTTCGGCATCGGCGACACCGTCAGCGTCACGATCTTCGAGGCGACCGCCGGTGGCTTGTTCATCCCGGCCGAAGCCGGCGTTCGCCCCGGCAACTATGTGACGATTCCGAACCAGGCCGTCGACAACAACGGCAATATTACCGTCCCCTACGCCGGTGCCGTTCTGGCCAAGGGCCGCACGCCGGCGGAAATCCAACGGGCCATCGTGGACGCCCTGAAGAGCCGCGCCATTGAGCCTCAGGTCGTAGTTTCTCTTGTCGACCAGAAGACCTCGTTGGTCAGCGTGCTCGGTGACGTCCGTACGGCGGGACGGTTTCCGGCCAGCCCCGCGGGTGAGCGAATTCTGGACGCGATCGCCCGCGCCGGCGGCCCGATGAGCCAAGGTTACGACATCTGGGTGACCCTCGAGCGCCAAGGACACCGCGCCAGCGTTCCGTTTGGTGCGCTGCTTTATGAACCCGCCAACAACATCTACGTGCTGCCGAATGACGTGATCTACGTCTTCAGCCAGCCGCAGACCTTCGTGGCGTTCGGCGCCAGCGGTGGAAACCAGGGCCAATACAAGTTTGATGCCTGGCGGATCACCCTCGCGGAGGCCGTCGGCAAGCATGGCGGTCTGGCGGACCAGCAAGCCGATCCCGGCTCGGTCTTCCTCTATCGTGGGGAAACCCGCGAGGTGGCGCAGAAACTCGGCGTCGATATTACCCATTTCGAAGGGCCGATTATCCCGATCGTCTACATCGTCAATCTGCGCGATCCATCGGGGTACTTCCTGGCGCAGACGTTCGAGATGCGGAACAAGGACGTTCTCTATATTTCGAACGCCGCTTCTGTTGAGACCACGAAGTTCCTGAACTTCCTGCGGACCATCATGGCGACGGCCAATGACCCGATCATCTACGCGACCAATGGCTATGCCCTGAAGTCGGCAATCAATGGCGGCTCGACCACGATCATTACGACGCCGACGCCGATCACCGGCGGAGCCGCAGCCGCGCACTAGTCGTAGAAGCATTTCCCGGCCACCGGCCGGGAAATGCCAGCTTCCAGACCTTGAGGTCTCCAGCCCCAATCAATGCGCGCCCGCCTGTCGCGGGCCTTCACGCGCACATAATTGAATCTGTCGTTGCGAATTTAATCTATATTATATATTATTGTTATTTAATTTAAAAATAACCCCGTGATTTGTCGATATGATTCCAGTTGGCGTGCCCCCCTTCCGCGACAGCCCGTGTAACGGCTATTTTCCTCATCAGGTGGATCGCTTTGATCGGGTCTGTGGTGGCACCCTATGATTGTTGCATTCGGCGCACTGGGTACCCTGCTCGTCCTCATCCCGGCCCTGATTGCGGCTGGGAATGTCCTGATTTGCGGGTTGGCGTCCGCCGTCGCGGCGGTCGGAATTATCGCGATTGCCGTCGCTCAGCCGGCGACCGACATCGACCGCTTTTTCGAGCTTCTGAAGCCAGCCGCTCTGGCCTGCTTGCTCATTCCCTGCATCTGGATCCTGTTGCAGGTCATTCCTTTTGTCGGTGGCACTCTCGCCAATTCCGCGTGGTCAACCGCGTCTGGAGCTCTCGGGCGCCCGATGAGCGGTTCGGTCACCATTGACACCGGCGCCAGCGTCCTCGCTCTGTGCCGCTATCTCACTGCGGTGGCCATCCTGTTGTTGGGCGTCACTGTCGCCATCAACCGGCAGCGCGCCGCCACCCTGCTGACCATCTCGACAGCCATAGCGGTCGCAGCGTCGCTTGAATTGATCGTTGTGGAAATGGATTTTGCTCCCATAGCGCATCTGTCCCGCCGCACTGATGTTGCGAATATCGCAATGATCGGGTTGATCGTTTCATGCGCTTCGGCGGTACAGGCTTTCGAAAACCTTCGCGCGCGCAAGGGCAAACCGCGCGATGCAAGATCTCCTCTGCCATTGGCGCTGACTGCTTCACTGGCCGCGAGTGCCATCTGCCTCTTTGCAATTCTCGCGAGCTCCGATTCGATTGTTTTTGCAGCCATCTTTGGTGCGGGCATCGTACTTGGCGCTTACGCCATTCGCCGGCTGCGCCTGGCTCTTTGGGGGCAGATCGGGCTTGCCTCTATGGCGGCCGTAGCGATCATTGGTCTTCTCGCCACAGCACCGGCGAAGGACACTGACCTGACGCTCAGTCTGACGAAGCCCAGCCAATTTGCGTCGATCGAGCGAATGCTGTCCGATGTGAAATGGACCGGAGCCGGCGCCGGAACATTCGACGCGCTCGTCCCTATCTATCGCGACATCGACGAAGCCGACCTGCACGACAATGCTTCGACGGCAGCTATCGTTGCGATCGAGATGGGACGGCCATTCCTGTGGGTCAGCGTCGTCCTTTTACTGTTTGCTGCCGCCCTGCTTTTCAAACGCGCTTTGGCGCGCGGGCGAGACTATGTTTACGCGAGCACAGGTGCGGGATGCATCGTCGCGCTTCTCATCTCTTCCTTCACGACCAACGGGGCCCTCGGCCCGACAACATCGCTCATGGCCAGCGTCATTTGCGGCGTTGCAATTGCGCAGAGCCTCGGCGTAGGCAAGCGTCGCAACGAGTGGTCGATGGAAGACAACACCAGGGCGCAAGATGGCCAACGTGAGTGATAGTGTGCCTATGGATGCCAGATTTTCCGCGCGAGCCATGATGCGCGCCGGCCTTTTCGTGCTCGCAATCATCCTCGCGATACAAGCTATCTGGATTCTTTATGCCGAAGCCTACCGGCTCAATCGGGACCAGCCGTTGATGGGTTCGACCGCCGGGACCATCGCGCGAGCGGATCAGGAGCGCGCATTCAAGGCGGCCTCCCTCGCTTTCATCCGCGGTGATCTCTGGGCTGAGAGCGCGATTGCCTATGCCGGACAAATCGGGACTGACCGCGCGTCTCTGGTCGATCCGAACGATCCCCAGAAAGAAAAAGCGCGCGTAAGCATGCTCCAAACCCTGCGATATTCGCCGCATCGGGGGGATATCTGGCTCTTGTTGGCAGCGGCGGCTGACCGCAATGGATGGCAGGGCTTTCAGCCTGGCGCGCTCATCAAGGTCTCATATTACACGGCACCAAATGAGACCGCTCTGTTTCCACTACGGCTGGCCACCGCACTTCAGCTCAAGAATGGGTTAGGCGACGAAGAACTCCGGGAGCTTGTCCGGCGCGATATCCGGATCATCCTGACGCACGATCCGGCTCTCAAGCCTGCGTTGGCGCAAGCCTACAAGACCGCTTCAGCGGCCGGGAAAATGTTCCTGGAGCAAACGATCAGCGAAATCGACCCAAGCTATGTCAGCGTCGTGCGAACCAAACTGCCCTGATCGCTTTTCCAGTCAGGTCGCCCGGTCAGAGCGATGACGCGCCTGTACGCGCGGCTTGGCAACCGCAGATCCCCGCGCCTCCACCGTACTCCGGAAATAGATACCAGCGAGATATCCTAGCTGAATCACGACCAGCAGCTGCAGCGCCCAAAAGCCTGAGCTCAACCCCAGAACGGCGGCGACGCTTACGCACTCGATCAAAACAAGCGCGACCATCACCAGCAGAATCTGAACGGAGAAAACCGAACCCGCGATTGCCCCTGCAAAAAAATGGAGTACGGCCGCGATTATCAAAGCTACCCCCTACGCCGAACGGATTCGACGCTAGCGGCAAGCGGTTAACGAAAATTAAATAGGAGATTTACAATTAAATAAAATCAAATTAAGCGCTACTTGCAAATTATCCAGCAATATAATAGCTTAATTCTAAATTAACCCAGAATACTATTCGGCTGAATTAATTTGAAATGAACCCCGCCAAACAGCAGATCGGGTTGGAGCTTCCAGATCGCGTCGCGGTTCGCGGCCTGAGCGACCGCAAATGGCCTATTCGCTACGATGCGATCGAACGCCTGGCGATCGTTCTGGACTTCGTATCGATCGTTTCCGCCGCAGCGCTATCGGTGTGGCTGTTCGGCCTTAAATCCTCCAGCAGCGGTTTCGATCTCGGGAAGTATCTCGGCCCCGCGGTGCTCGTTTCGGTTCTCTTTGTTTCAGTGATGAAGTTGCGCGAACTTTATAAGCCGACTGATTTGCTGAACTTCAAAAGCCAGTTTTGGGCCACCTTTCTGGCGTGGTTGGGCGTGTTCTTTTTCCTTGCAGCGACCGTTTCGACCTTCGCGCTCGAGCAACATATTGCGCACGATATCGTCATTTCCTTCCTGCTGATCGGCTTCACGATTCTTACTGTCAACCGCTGGATGTTGAAGGACATCATTCGGCGAGGCCTGGCCGAGCGGCGCTTTGCCGGCCGGAACGTGGTACTGCTGACCGATCAATCCCAAAAGAACGATCCGGCTATCGTTGACGCTTTGGCAGACCTTGGCTTTGCGATCGAGCAGCACTTCGTGCTGTCCCCTTCGGACAAGACCCGTAACCATGACAAGACGATCGCGCGGATCATCGAATATACGCGGAGCTCCGATATCGAGGAGATCGTCGTAGGCGCAGATCCGAACTTCTGGCCTGAGCTGAACGATATTCTTGCGCAGCTGCGCGTGCTGCCCATTCCAGTGAATTTCGTCCCCACCGGAATCACTTCGAAAATACTTCGCCAGCCGATCCGTGAATTCGGAAGCGCCATTTGCATCGAATTGCAACGTGGGCCGCTAACCTCGACGGATCTCATCCTAAAGCGCGGTATCGATGTCGTCGTCTCGGGCCTGGCCCTGTTTGCCCTGCTCCCGTTGCTGGCAATCGTTGCCGTCGCCATCAAGCTCGACTCTCCCGGCCCCGTCCTCTTCAGGCAACAACGTTGCGGCTTCAATGGCCGTCGATTCGCGATCCGGAAATTCCGTACGATGTCGGTGCTCGAAGAGGGCCCCACGATCGTGCAGGCTCAGTTCGCGGACAAGCGTGTGACGCGCCTGGGTACGTGGTTGCGCCGAACCAGTATCGACGAACTGCCCCAGCTATTGAATGTTCTCGACGGAACGATGTCGTTGGTTGGTCCGCGACCTCATGCGGTCGCTCACGACAATCAGTTCGACCAAGCGGTCAGCAATTACGCCTTCCGGCGACGGGTCAAACCCGGGCTGACGGGATGGGCTCAGATAAAGGGCTGCCGAGGACCGACTCCCACGTCTGCAGCGGTTGAAGAGCGGGTTTCGTACGATCTTTGGTACATCGAGAACTGGAGCTTCCTGCTCGATCTCGTGATCCTGATGAAGACGCCCCTCGAGATTTTGCGCGGCCGGAATGCGTACTAGTCGCGTGGACAGGTTGGAATTGTTGGAAATGAATCAATCGTCGTTTCGCTGCAAGGCTTCTGCGATTTGCTTGAGGACGGCGTCGGTGTCCGGCTTGGGCACCAGTGGAACCTTCCGGTCGGCCTCGCGGCGCTCTTCACGGGCTTCCTTGCGGTTACCCACCGCGACGGTCTCGAGCTCCGCCTCAATACGATTCCAATCACGGCTCACGACGGCCCTCCCACGTACGGCTGGTCGATTGCAGAGATTACGCCAATCGGCACTGCCGAACTCATCGTTCTCACGTCTTGGTTAACGATATGGGGTCAATTTGAAGGTCATTCGGCGCCACACCAAACCAACCGTCCGCTGTAGAAATTAAATAAGAGACCGTAATTGTATTTAAATGTCATAATGTGCCTCGGTACTGGAGATGATTCGGCCGGGGCGATGGAAGTTGGGGGACTTCTCGTGAGGATGAACAGCCAGCTACGTCGCAACGACGCGGGAGATCGGCTCGATGAGTGATCCCGCAGCCTCAGAAGTAGGCGATGCTTCAGTTCGAAGTCACCACAACTATCAAGATCGCGAGACCGCGATGCGTAAACCGATCCTGCCAGATTTTGGTTCTCTTCAATTCGATGAGCTCTGGCTCATCCATGAAGAGCTGACCAAGATTTTGTCGGACCGGATCATCGCGGAAAAACGCGAACTTGAGAGCCGCCTGGCAAAACTGAATCAAGTCGATGTGGCCGGCGTGCTGGAAACTTCAGCGCCTCATGCAGCCGATGAGCGCGCACCGCGGCGCAAATATCCGAAGGTGCTGCCAAAGTATTTTAATCCACAATTGCCCTCCGAGACCTGGTCCGGAAGGGGTAAACAGCCGCGCTGGCTGGTGGCAGCTCTCAAGTCAGGGCACAAGCTGAGCGAATTCGAGATTGTTGATCCAGCCCGGCGCAAGACAGAGAAAGACTACTCGCGCGGTTAATTCGCGCCGGTTTTCTTTCCCAGGCTCCGTGATCGTACTGTCGAAGTCGACGCTTGTTGAATTGCTGGTAACGGAGATGTCCGCCACAACGCATTGTCGTGCGCGGACACCAACTCGGCTTCGATCGCTGTCCTATTGTCAACAGAGCCTCGTTCGAGACACTCTCTGATCATCCCCACCTCGACCAGAAGCACGCCCCAGAGCGAAATCTGCGTGGCAAGAATTGCAGGCGTCGGCTTCGTTGCAACCAGTTCAGCGAGCCGCGCCTGAACCTCGCGAATCGTGCTGAAGGACTTGAACAACACGTTATCTCGCGCCCTCGTGGGATGCGTCGCCATACCGAGCCTCTTGCTGAGCTATCGTCGATCTCCCCCGGTAGACGCACCCATTGTCGGGTTGGTTCAAACCCGCCCGCAGAAGCCGTTCACGAATTGGAGATTTTTGCGCGAGCGTCCCGTCAACGACAACCGAACCACGTAACGTCGATGGCGATGGCGATATGTCGTCTCACTTAAATTCCGGGCGCCTGGAAACAATTCAACCGTCCGACTGCTCAGCAGGTTCCTGCGCACGCGGGCAAGTTGCTCCACGCAGGCCGCACAAATGCGCCGTGACACGAATACAGGTTTGCTGAGATGAAGAACCAATCGCACGCGCGCGCGAAATACCAACGCCCTCCGATGTCAAGCAACACACAAGCAAACGGCCCGCTTACAAGGCGGGCCGTTCGAAACCTCATCGGCTTGTGCGCAAAATCCCAGCGGTGCCTTCACAACATAAATTGCTTGAAACCCAAACGAGCCGCAGCGAAAGGCAACCGAGAGATTCTTCGAAAATAGCGGAATATCAGAAGAGCTTGTCGAACCAGTTCTCAAGCCACTTCCAAAAATCCCAATCCCTTGGTCCAGGATTGCCCGGATTGCTTCCGCTACCGCCACCAGAGCCGGCAATCGCATCCGAATTGAGCGACGTCGATAACAACACCGTTAACGCCGGAGGCGTTACAACCGCAAACTTGCCACACGCAGCAAGGAACTTGCGGCGGTCGTCATCAATGGGAGAATTGGCATCGTTGCGCGTATCGTTGATCTGATCGGTCATGTCTATGGACCTTAATATAATTTAATCCAGCAAGCATTTTTCTGCATTTAATTTATGTCTCTTTAATGCAGAATGTCAAGATTTTCACCATCCGATTTGCACTGATTTAAATAGAGCGCGAAGCACACTTTTCAGTGAATGATGACTCATTCCCGTCCTGATATTGAAGGGTTTAATAGCAGCATGAGAGCTTTCGACGAGAGCGCCACGGACCAATTCGACGTTAACCAAGTCGCTCATGATCTGCGTTTTCGGCCAGTTTCCAGCGTGTCGTTCGCTCTGCTGGATGATCGGCCCGTGCTGTTCAGCGAAGCCGCTCAGCAATTATACGAGCTGAACCCGACAGCAGCCTACATCTGGTGCGGCTTGCTCGAAGAAAAGCCGACGCAAGAGATCCTGGACGGGCTGGAAGAATCTGGAGTTGAGCCGCGAGCGGCGCGATCCTTCGTGCAAGGTGCACTGCGTAACTGGCTCGAGTTGGGGTTGATCGAGCTAAGCTGGGATTTGGGTGATGCATTTAGCCGCATTATACGTATCGGCCGGTCCAACGTGCTTATTCGTGCCGCCAATCAATCGCTATTGGATCAACTCACGTCATTGTTCGACCAAACATCATCCCAAGAGGGCGACGTCCAGGACACCTATGAAATTTGCCAGGTTGGTGCCCTCACCTACATGTTGCATAACGAGCGTTGCGTACTGCGCTGCAAGCCCGACGAACTGGTCCCTGCGTTCAAAGCCCACCTTACGGCGCAGATCATTCAAAGAAACTCGCCGAGTGTCGCATTCCATGCTGCCTGCCTCCTTCATCGAGGGAGGGGCCTGCTCATTAGCGGGCCGCCGGGCGCCGGAAAATCGACCCTGACGATGCACTTGATGGATGCAGGCCTGCAATATGCGTCGGACGATATCGTTCTGATCGCGCCCAATGGCGAGGCAATGGGTGTGCCGTTTGTGCCGACGTTAAAATCAGGCTCGTGGCCTATCATCGAGAGGCTACGGCCTGATCTTGCCGGATTTCCAATGCACCGGCGAGCGGATGGCAAACAGGTGCGATATCTCAAGCCGCAACAGCCTATGTATGCCGGCAAATTTCCATTGAACTGGATCGTCTTTCTCGAGCGAGGCTCCGCAACGGCTGCCAGACTGGAGCCGCTTGGCCAGCTCGAAACCATGAAGCTGTGGATCGACGCAACCTATTCGCCCGAGGGGCGTTTGAGTGTCGAAGCTTTTCATTCCATCAAGCGAGCGCTGACCGATGCAAAATCGTTTCGGCTTCACTATGCCGATGCAGCGAATGCCAAAGATATTCTGATTGGTCTTTGCAATGACCCGTCATAGTCGCGCGCTTATCCCACTCTGCGATTGTCTTAGAGGCTCCCTCCCCAAAGACCCGGATTGGATGGCGATCCTGGGCCTTGCCAATCAAACGCTCACCACGACGTCTTTGATGCCGTTCGTGGAACAGTTTAGCGACTCCATTCCGGCTGACGTAACCCAGTACGTTCGCGAACTGTTTGAACGCAACCTAATGCGGAACAGGCTGCTTGCTGCGCAGTTGGAAGAAGCCATTGGATCGCTCAATCAAGTCGGCGTCACCCCCATTCTGTTGAAGGGGGCCGCCATGTTGGCATTGGCCCCTCGGACAAAAAGCGCCACGAAACTGATGGCGGACCTCGATATCGCGGTCTCTCCCGATGAAACCCAAACCGCTGCAGATGCGCTTTCGCGCATCGGATATCAACTGCACGCGGAAGCGACGCCCGGTGGGCAGAAATGGTACACAGATTGGAAGCGGAGCCGTGATGTCGGCATGATCGATTTGCACGGCGGGCTACCGGGTCCGGCATACTTCTATCGCGACATGGGCGACACCAGCCGTTATTGCGAATTGGTGACTGTCGGGTCCGGCTCAGCCTACGTCCCAACCGCGGCCTTTCATGTCCTCATCATCACCATTCACGATCAATTCCAGGATTATGACTATTGGCTCGGAAATATTGATCTGCGCCATCTACTGGATCTGCGCGATCTCATCCAATCGTCGGATGGATTCGATTGGGATCTGTTGCGTTCGCTGACACCCGATGCCCTTGCCAGAAATGCACTCGAAACGCAGCTGATCTCGCTGTTTTCCTTGCTCGGAGTCGATATTCCGGATGAGCTGCGCGCGCGCTGGATACCTCGCTTGCAACACCTGCGACGCGTTTATCAGGCCCGGATCCCCATGCTGCGAACAGCCTTCCTTCCACTCGCTGTGTTGGACTACAGCAACTATCGCCAAGGCGTCGCCGCCAGCCAGCGACAGGCCGATAGTCACCGCATCGACAAGGCCACTCCTGCAAGGGCTACCTCGCGGTTGGTAACGCTGTCGCGACGCCAACACTATGGGAAAGTATAAGCGCGTAGAATCTTGACGATGCCATTCGGGCATCGCCCCGTCTCCACTCCGAAACGCGCGACGTATCGCTATATGTCAGGAAACTGCTGGTTGAACGTCGCACGCAGTGACTTGAGGCGCTCAATGTGCTGCGAGAGTTGCGCCAACCGTCGCTGGCCATTGGAAATTTCGTCGTTGAACGCATCCTGATGTCGGCTATCTGAAGCATCGCGCGTGAGATACTCATCGCTCTCATTGCCATGCGTGACAGCCGCGCGTGCCAGTACTTCGTCAATTCGGCCGTTGAGGCCTGACCATTCTGCCGTCGCGGCAGCCAGCGCCGTCTCGATCGACGTCAACACCGGCTTCAATCGTTCGGCGTCGGTACTTTCATCGCGGGCGGCCGAGCGAGCCTTGAAACGTTTGCCGCGATGCGCCCCCAACAATGTCTCGAACATTCCCAATGGTCCAATCCGCAAAGGCTACGTCGTGACTGACGGAGGCTGATAAGACCGAGGCGGCGCGTTGACGATATCGTCGTCCTGGGACACCTCGAACCAGCGAATCATAACGACCGACTCAGCCGTCCTCATATCGTACTTCCACGGAAGCTGCTCAAGAAAGCCTGACGATAGCAATCACCATCGGCTCAAAATCAACCCGGATGCTACCGCAAGCGCCTCAGTTGCCGGCGACGGCGGGTCCCAAACGGGATGCCATTCTGATGTGCTGACGACGGCCTGCGGACCCGATCGCGAACGATCGCGAGGTCCCTCAGTAACTTACGACACAAGGCAATTTGCTGAACCAAAGCGGCTGGGGAGGAAGGATGACTGGACAGGGACACGATCTTTGCATTCGCGGTGCGAATGCGCGCGAGAGAATTGGCCACATGCCCCCTTTTTGCGGCGCGCGTATCCATCGCGACCTCCAATCAAATTAAAAATAATTCCTTGGTCAGAAATAAAACGGATCGCAGTTTATTCGACCTCCGAAAATTTAACAACGCATCCATCCGAACGCCTTGATATACCGCAAAAAGCCGGCATCACATTCATCCAACTGGATAAAATCACTTTGCCCCGCGCGCTGTGCGAAGAGGTGGCAAATGCCAGCTCATCTCACGAATCATCGTCCCGCACCAATAGCTCAATTTCTTAAATGACTTGATCCTGCCTCTTGAGAGAAAGGACACGACAGGAGATCGACATCGTCTTGATCAATTTCTCGATATCAGACCATGACTTGAAGCGGCGAGTCCGAGACTCGCAAATTCAAACAATCAGCACTGCTCACGGACTGATGAGCAATCGACGCTGATGATTCATATCTCAAGGCATCCATTTCAACGCGTCGTATCAAAATACTGATGGCAAACGTGAAATGCCGCCTGACGGGCAGCGAACATCACTGCCTCAGACGGCATCGCCTGAACTGGTTTGGAAAATAAGCATACAGAAACATAGACCGCGACGGGCGAACATCATCGCGGGAAACTATCCACGTTACGCAAAAACGTTCAGATCAGCCGCGACGGCCTTTCGCGCGGGGGGTTTCGACAATCTTGAAATCGTCGATCTTGCGACCCGACTTGATAGCTGCAGCCAGCCAACGCGGCTGCTTGCCCCTGCCCGACCACGTTTCGGTTGGAATCTTGGGATTTCGATACTTGGGAAGAACGCGGGGATATTTACGACGAGTCTTGCCGACCTCGCCACGCAGCCTCAAATCGGTGCCGTCGCCCTGGACGTTTAAACCGCGCGTCAACACAGCCAGCCGTTTTTCGAGTTCGAGCTTTTCAGCTGCAATTCGCACTGAGAGCAATTTGCTGAGCTCTTCGTGAAGCGACCACAGTTCATCCATGGCCATGGCTTCGAGATCAATTTTGCCCATCTACCCTCCTCGCCCCACGATTCGAATTATTCGGGCAGCTATTAAATAATAATCCCCGACCTATTGAATCGCAACCCTGCGCAACTATTTCCACCGCTGTTCAAATCGCGTGCAAAATTCAAAATGATGCTGAAAACAGCTCATTTAATCGCGCGCTCTTTCAACTTTTTTCAGCCGCACGGCGGCCACATTGACTGCGGAACAGCGGCCTAATCGTTGTCCTATCTAGCTACTTGGCTTCGAGTGCCGCGCCCGTAGCATTTCCGCTCGATCACACGGAAACACACCCGATCTTGGACGCAGTGACAGCGCGAGCTTAGATTGGTCGAATCACGACACACCACGGAGTGCAAATTCGCACCGCAGCACGCTTGATTCTGCCATCTTTTTGGCGCGACTTTAATGGGGAAGTGATTCTAGTCAGGCAAGTTGCTTGGGGGACATCATGGAAATGCTGGGGGCAATCGGCTACAGCGCGATGCTGGCTTGGACACCGTCGCTTTTGTTACTGGCCTACCTGCTGATCGATCTTCCTGAAGTGTCAGAGAACATTCGCTAATCGCTGCACGCCCCAGACGATGAGTGTCAGCCACGCAACGGTCGAGAGCGTGGAGAGGGTGAGAAACGTCGCGATAAACAACTTGTCTTTCATCTTGTTCATTGCTGACCCTGACGAAACGTCCCGCCGATTAGTATTTCAACCGGCAAAAAAGGTTCATAGCCAACTTCTGTTGCGTACGGTTTTCTCGGCCTGGCGCGATGACGTCGAATCCTCCCTCGCCTCCCTCGAGAACCCGCTGACAAACCGCATGTCATAAACCCGGCCCAAGCCAACGCGTTGCACATCCCCTTCGAGAATTTGGATGCTCGCCTCGCGGGAATTAAATCCAGAGATCACCTTCCGATAGTGACGGATCGCGAGCTCGCGCCGCTGCGATCTCGCGGCTTAAAAAAGAAGATAGGGAAGACGTCTGTCGACCGGCTCCCGTGGACATCACCGAACACTGGACACGGGAAATAATGGTGGGCGCACCAGGGCTCGAACCTGGGACCCGCTGATTAAGAGTCAGCTGCTCTACCAACTGAGCTATGCGCCCGGAACCATCCGGCAATACCTTGCGGGGTGGGCGTCGTTTAGCAAAGCGAACCCCCGATGTCCAGCAAGGTTGTCCGGATTTCCCTGCGAAAATCGGTGGAGATTCAACGAAAGAACCGCCTTGCGACAAGGCGGCCTTCCGCTGCGGCTGATGAGGCGACCGTTTGGCCCTCAAAGCTTCCCGGAGCCCTCGTCACGGTCCTGGTCGGGACCGCCACGACGACCCATGCGGTCGGCCCCGTCATCGCCATGGTGCCGATGTTGCTGCCAGCCTTCACCACCAAATCGGCCGTCCATCCGGGTGAGGAATGCCAGCCGTCGCTTTTGCCCCTCGTCCAGCGTCTTGTAGAGCGGATCCGCGGCATCCGCGATCTTCTTCAAAGCGGCTGCAGTGGCCGCCATGTTGTCCGCGCGGTCACGCAGACGCGTCACCGGGTCGGCCCTCTGTGCCTGCGAGTCCTGGTCCTCGCGGGCCTTCATCCTGGCATTGGCGCGATCGATCCGCAGCTTGGCAAACTCCCGGACTGCAGTCTCGACGGGCGGCCAAAGCTTGTCCTGATCCGGCGTCAGCTTCAGCCCCGCCTTGACGGCGGCAATCCGGGCGTCCGTGAACGCCGCCCGATCTTCCGGATTCATGCGGGTATGATGATGGTCCCAGGATCGATGCTTGGCATAGACCGTGGTGCTGCCGGCGATTGCCAGGGCGGCAACACCGGCGAGGATGGCTTTGTTCATCGCAACCTCCTTTACAAGGTTGCGCGAGGATGCGAGCCAATTCGCCGCCGTTCAACTTAAGCTTTTGACACGTTGATTAAGGACTGTTCATCCAAGTCAACGCATCAAGCCGCCGCCCCTACAGCATACCGAGCGCACGTGGCAGCCACAGCGAGATCTCCGGAATGTAGGTCACGACGCCGAGGAAAATCAGCATCGTCAGCAGCCACGGCCACACCGCGACTGTCAGCTCCGTAATTCCCATCTTGGCTATGCCCGACGCGACATACAGGTTGAGTCCAACCGGCGGATGGCACATGCCGACCTCCATGTTGACGACCATCAGGATGCCGAGATGCACCGGGTGAATGCCAAGGCTGACCGCAACCGGAAACAGGATCGGCGCCATGATTAGCACGATCGATGAGGCTTCCATGAAGTTACCGCATACCAACAGCAGCACGTTCACGATCAACAGGAATACGATCCAGTCGACGCCAATCGAAGTGATCCAGTTGGTGATGTGCTGCGGAATATTCTCATTCGCCATAAGGAACGAGAACAGCACAGCGTTAGTGATGATGTAGAGGATCATCGCGCTCATGTTGGCAGAGCCGAGCAGAACCTTCGGTACATCCTTGAGCGACATGTCGCGATAGACGAACACCGCGATAACGAACGCGTACACTGCGCTGACGGCAGCCGCCTCAGTCGGCGTGAACAGACCGGCATAGATGCCACCGAGCACGATGACGATCAGCAACAGACCCCAGACACATTTGCGGAATGCGGCAACGCGCTCGGCGAAGCTGGCCCGCGGCAACCGCGGATAGTCATACTTCCAAGCACGGTAAAACGTGGTAAGGCCCAGCAGCGTTGCCAACATAACGCCGGGAATGACACCCGCCATGAA
>JGI26532J50257_10000782_pt1 | contig 15491 bp, 11 predicted proteins | sample ThiBiot_500_plan_FD_50257 | JGI IMG/M metagenome (IMG submission 50257) | reverse complement strand
TTGACACCGTAGAAGATGTTGGATTTGGAGTTCTCTCCAAGGAAAGCGAATGGACCCGTATCGGCCTGGGAGTTGCTTATGCGGATGGCGACAGGGTTGATATAAAGGCCAACCTGAGCGTGGGCCGCAAGGGTCGTCAGCGCGAGGCCGACAGCTAAAGCAAGGTACCGAAAATTCATAGATTAAATATCCTCAACGCAAACGTACCCTATGAGTCTACCGAAAGTGCGATGCAACGGGCGCGACGCGGTCACTGGAATGGTTCATACCGCCAATTCCGGTGGAAGCAGGGCCGGTCAAAACGGCAAGGCGTCCGGGATCATTCATCCCGGGCGCCTTGTTCTTTTATGGTTCTTTTATCGTTCTCAATGGCAGTTTGAGTACCGCGTGTTGTATCTCCCGCCACCCATCACGATCTTCATCATTCCTGAGGTATCGGCAACCGTATCGGTTGCCCCAACGCCTGGAGAGCTGACCCGGGGAACGGCGTATCCCAGGCTAGGCAGGTAGGCGAAGCGATCGGGCATCTCGCAGACCGCCGACGGCACAAGCTGCGTGCCGGTAACCTTGCTGCCGGCCAGCCAGGAAATTCGATCGAAGGGGATGGTTCCGGTCGTCAGGACATCCGTCTTATCCAATCCGGAGATATGCGTCGTCAAGGGAAGACTGTTCTGGTACGCATTGCCATTGGGGCTGGTGTTCCAGGCAGGGCCGGTGCCTTCTCCTGTCGAACTGGCGCCCCAGTTTGCGGGCAGGAGATTGCCGCCTCCTTCACCGATGAACGCAGAGTAGTTATTCCAATGGAAGACCGGCGCGGTTGCATTGTCCATCCAGACGATATTGTTGTACGCCTGCACCGTCGGGAATTCGACCTGCGGGAGATAGGTACCGTTGCCGGCAGTCGTATCGAACAGCGTCCACGCGCCGGAGCATGAAGGACACGCCTTCTCGTAGAAGGTGTTGTTGTACCAGTAGAGCGATCCCTTTCGCGCAAGCTCGCCGCCGCTCGTATCCATGGAGAAGTGGATAGGCGCCATCGATGTACTGTTTTGATAGATATTGCCGTAGACAAAGTGCGAGTTCCAGGCTTCCTGCTCGGCGGCGATCCGATCGGCAGGATAGGCATCCTTGTTGTAAAGGGCATGGAAGGAGTTAGCTCCGCCGCTAAGAAAGCCGCTGAACGACATGTAGGCCGGGGCATCGGTTACGTCGACAAGATCCATCTGCCGCTGCGCGCCGTCGCCAAGGTAGTTATAGCGGAAGACGTCCTGGAGGCCGCGCGATTTGACGTTCGCGCCCAGTGCGCCCGCGGTGTAGTTGTCAATGCGATTGAACTGCACGACATTGCCCCACGACTGGAGGTACACCTGGTGTCCAAGCTTCGAGCCGGCGACTCCATTGTTGTGGATGTAGTTTCCCTCCAGAAGGAGGTTCACGTCCGATGCTCCCCAGCCTCCGTTGCTGTTGAATTCGGTCAGCACTCCGCTGCTGCAACTTCCGATATCATCGCCGACAAACGCAATATTCTGCGCCTCATCGACCTGAATGCATGAGGAAGAACTCTGCCAGGTATTGGCCGAACCGCCCGGTGCACGGTAGCTGTTGCCGGCCTTCGCATTGCGAAATTGAATTCCTTCGACGGCAATGTATTGCGGTCCGGAAAAGGCAGGCCAGTAGGTAAAGCTGTTCGAACTGTGCAGCGCCAGAAGCCCGGTGCCGGCAACATCGGCTCCCGTATCGGATCGGCCGGTCGCATTTGCCCCGTCGATGACAGGCAGATTCCCAAATCGATCGGGAACGCCGCACAGACGAAACGGCTGATCGGCAGTCGCCGCGCGCGAGATCTGAACATATTCGTGATATTCCGTGGGATGCAGACCGGTCGCGTCTTCGTTATGCAGCCGTACGGTTGAACCGGGTTCCATGGTTGGGAACGGCACTGCGGCAAGCGTCTTGAATGCCTGCGACGGACCGACCTCGTACACAGTCCCCAGCATCGCCGGATCGACCGAGCAATCGACGGGCTCTGTCCGGTTAGGAGTGACACGAAACGGCATCGTGTGACCGGTCACGTAGACAATCGCCGTCGCGCTCTTCGCTCCATCCGCGACGCTGGTTGCCGTAAGGTGATAGCGTCCGGGAATGGTTCCGGTGAACAAGGTATCGCGAGAGGTGGAATCGGCAAGGCTGCCGTCTCCGTTCCTGGGTTGTGATGTAATCGCCCAATGAACATTCTGGTTCGTCGCTCCGAGCACAAAGCTCTGGAGATCGACAGGCTGGTTTGCATAGACGGTGCGATAGAACGGAACGACCGAAACTTCTACGGCAGGCTTGCAGACGTTGAACGTAACGTCGGCGGTCTTCGATCCGTCGTCCACAGAGGCTGCCTGAATGGTAAATCGCGTCGCGGAAGCCACCGCATACTTCGCGCTCGTTCCCGTAATCGAACAGGAAGATCCCGTCGCCGGCGCGGTCACGTCGATCCACGAACCGGTGCCTGAAGAGATCTGCGCGGAACCGGACTTCACCGTCCAGGTGACCTGGTTGGTGCTTCCATTGGTGACCGTCGCAAAGATACGGCGCGTTGAGCCGGGAATGACATTGAACCCATAATCGGGCTGCGCAACTGAAATCGAAACAGCGGCAGGCTTGACGCCCGAAGAAGGTTCACCATCCGTGACGGATGAAGGCGGAATTCCGCTGGGCGGCTTTACAGTCCCCGAAGGAGAGGAAGGGTCTCCCGAGGATGGGTTCCCTCCGCTTGAAGGAAGAGGGGTGCCGCTGGGAGGAAGAGGGGTGCCGCTCGGAGGTGACGTCACAGGGTTGCTCACTGTCAGAGTGACGGCACTCGATACGCCGGCAGCATAATTACTGTCTCCCGTATAGGAGGCAGTTACAGCATAAGACCCGGCAGCAAGCGAAGGCAGCGAAAGCGTCGCGATGCCGGAGCTATTTAAGGTAGCTGTCCCCAGAAGAGAAGTCCCACTCAACAAAGAGATTATCCCGGTGGGGGTCACACCTCCTGCTGAAATAACCGACACTGCACCGGTTGCCGTCTGCCCAACGGTCAGTGAGCTGGGCGTAACTCCCAGGGTCAACGTCGTCGGCTGCGAAACAGGAGGAGCGGTGGAGCTGCCTCCAAATTCGATTGCGCCCATGGATGGAAGGCTGAGACGCGTCAATCCAAGAATGTCAGATAACAAGCCGGGGATACTAATGCCGGAACCCCTGGCCAGACTTGACGAACTCAAATTGAAATTGAAGTTATCAAGAAGCGTCTCGGACGAGATCGTTAGCGGCGGTTCCCCGATGAATTTGGCATCCGCGCAGATCTCTCCGGCATTCAGCGCAGGACACCCATTGCGGAACCCATAGTAAAGATTGTGGTCACGCACCGCCCAGCCCTGATTTGCAGGCATCGCTGCCTGGGTATAGAAGAGGCCCGGCGCTCGATGGTCAGGCAAGGCAGGATTCAAATTAGTGATACCGATGTTCACATTGTTCTGGAACACCGATTTCGTATTCGGACAGCTATCCCACCCACCCGTGCACATCAGGTCATAGGAAGTTGCTCCGTAGCCCACGTAGGTATTGTTCTGGAAGAGATCGGTCCCCTGCCCATCAAAGGCGACCGGAATTCCATCTCCCGCCGCGCGGCACAAGGCTACCCCCGGCAGTATCGCGCTCGCCGGCTCATCGCCGATCGTCTGTCCGATACGCGCACAGTTATGCAGAGTGAGATTGTTCCGAAAGATCACCATGAGGCCGGAACCTATCTTGAACTGCTGGCCATCATTTCCGTAGCTTGTTGAGTTCGTGACGGTGAGACTATTCAAGCCTGAGTGGAGAAGGTCGAGACCATCCTGAAAGTTATATCGCCAGGTATCGTGGTCGAAGAGCCAGTCGCCGGTGGCACTGGCGGTCCCGAAGCCATCGGCATAGCCTCCGGTATTCTGGTCGCGGCATTCGATGTAGGGATAGTTGTGAACGACGGGATATTCCTCAACGCAACCCGAGAACTCGGTAATAGAGTTCTTCAAAGTAAATCCACCCGCGACAGAGATATTGCCTACCTGCCATGGATTGTCATCCATATTGATTCCGGCATTTGGCATGGCCCGAATATGAACCCTGTCGGCTACGATGCCAACGCCGGATGCTCCATGAATACCGTCAGAGCCCAGCCCATGGATAAATAGGTCGATATAGTTTACCGACGCAGTAAGAGCGCTTTGAAGAATTCCGTGGTTTGCCGCGTTGTTCGATCCGTTACGACAGGTATTCGTATAAGCTCCGCTTGAGGCACACGCCGCCGTGTCCGTAACTTCAAAACAGGCGACATCGACGAACTGCGAATCGGTTGTATTGAATACTGTGTATGCTCCCCACGTTCCGTGAAGCAAAGTTTTTGCGGAATCCGAGGAACAACTCGCGTAATTTTCACCAAGAATGCGCGTATGCCGAGCGGCAGTGCCGGAAGGGATCGACGGCATAAAGCAGTTTCCCCCGTCTCCATTACAGTTCACCGGAGCGCCGACTGTATTGGCATCCATTCCGGTGTTATAGCCGTTCGGATTCTGCCGGACGATCACGGTATCCCCACCGGAGATCATCCACTTTTCCTGGTAGTAAGTCTTCTGGTCTGTCCAGAGATACCGGATATTCCCCAGCGCACAGGGTTGATTGACACCCGAGCCGGGATAGTCGGCATCATGCTTTCCGTCGCACTGACCTGCCGGAGTCGCCGCTGCACTCACAAAGGGGGTGCCGCCGCCGGGACGAACATACCAGGTCTGCGACCCAGTCCCTCCGGCCACGATGTTAAGAGTAATGACGTTTCCCGGAGAAACCCATCCCGACGTCGCGCTCGTGCCAAACACGCCATTGCCAGCTCGGCCGCAGGTGATATTGACTGTTCCGGGAGCTACCGCCGTAACGAGCCCGATCTTGCTTACGGTGGCTTTGGCCGGGTCCGAACTTACCCAGTTGCATGTGCCATTAAACGGCGTGCCTGTGGTAGGTCCGTTATAGTTCACAACGATTCCTGAACCAATAGCAACTGTCGAGCCTAGAACGACATTCAAGGGAAGCCTGACGGGAGTCGGCTGCGTCGTTGTCTGATAGAGGCGGTAGTCCGGAGTCATGTACTGATAGAACGTATCTCCAGGATGTTGCGAATACACATTGGCACGATCCGTCGCGCCACCCGCCGAAGCGAGCACAAGACCTGTACCAACGGAACCTGCCCTGGGGTCGGTAGCGGCTTTGACCAATCCGGTGCTATTGACTGTAAGCGCGGTGGCTCGAGAAGTCGTCCAGGTAACACCGCCCGCTGCAGCGCAGTTATCAGTGGATCCGTCGGAATAGGCACAGGTCGCGCCGAACTGCAGCGTTGATCCACTCTGAAGTACAGCACCCTGCGGAGAGATAGAAACCGAACTCACGGTCTTTGAGTATGCCAGTGGGGAGACAAGGAAAAGAGTAATAAGGAAAGCTAGGGACTTCAAAATATTCTCCATTTGCAGGGAAACAGCTCCCCATAACAGTGGTTCGAAAACTTCTTACGACAGCCGCAGAATCCAGTAATTGTTCTTACAGCCTGACAGCTAATGAAGATCCGGTGTATTGCACATTGGATCGTCGTATAGCTCTTTGGGGGCGCCGTATAGTTCTTTCGTGGCATAGAGTTAACAAAGCAAACGCAAGGCGCGAATCCTCTCCAGTCAAGCCGGTTTGGGCGCTGACGCGCAAGGACGCTGCCTGCCATGAACGACAAGTCAATCCATATCTAAAAAAAGAAAATCGGAATGAATCCGAAAGGATGCCCATGACTGCCTGAAAATCAGCCGATTTAAAAAATCAAGCGATCTCGGTAACGGGAAAACGAAGGCAGAAGCAGAACAGTATCATCCCGTTGCTCAACAGGCGGGAAAGGCTGGTAACGGGGGACCCGTGACTTTGGTTATATCACAAGATTATTTCATCACATGAGGTTCCAGCAGCCTCATGCGCAGACCAAGGAAGGGGTGTTCTACAAGACAGAAGGTAACTATTGCAATAGCCGCAGATAGTCCTGTGAGAATCACCGTACCCAGTAACTGTGCTGCGATGGAAGACGGTGGCAGGAAGTGGACGTGTGGCAGAAACCTCTTGAGGACCGGATTCACTAAATATCCGTGGTTCAGATACATGCCGAAAGACAGGCGAGATATCCAATAGAACGGCCGTGATTGAAAAAAATTGATGCGGGAAGCCAGCCCGAACCAAACTAGTGAACCGAAAAAGAAGGCAAGCCCCGTGAAGATGAAGATCTCGTGTTGCAGCTCACGCAGAATTACCAGGAGGGCAAATCCTCCGAACAGGATGAGAGAGGACTTCCATAGCGGAGACCGGGGTTTGTTATAGCTAACCCAGAGATTGGAGATGATCAAACCGATAATCAGTCCATCGCAATGGGTGTGAAACTTGTAGTACATCGTGGCGAACAGAGCCGGGTCGTGATAAAAGAAATGACCTGTGTGATGACCCCAGATCGCCATCCGCATCGCGGGAATCAGCGCGAGCAACCCCCAAAGCCACGGACGGATTGCGTGCAGCTTTTTACGGGCGAAGAGGCAAAGCAGAAGAGGCGTCACGATATAAAACTGCTCTTCCGTACAAAGCGACCAGCCGCCGCCGACAATCCCGTGGTTGAAATAATTCGTCAGAAATACCAGATCCGACCAACCATATTGCTTGGTTGCGGCGTCGGGCCAGTAGAGCACAAATACGCATAGATAGATGAAGAAAAACAGGGGCCATATCCGCAGCCCGCGGCGCAGAATAAAACGCCGGATCGAGATTGTTCCATCTTTCAGCAGCTCTTTCCATAGCTGCCCTCCGATGAAGAAGCCGCTGAGAACGAAGAATAAGTCCACGCCGCTCCAGCCGTTAATCACAAAGGGCAACCTGGAATAAAAGTTGTCACCATGCACTTCCGCGAACCTGGCGCTGAAATGGTGATTTACAACGAGGAGGATCGCTATTGTCCGAAGGCCATCCAAAAACGGGATCTGACCAGAAGGAGGGTGAAGCAACTGCGTGAAGGAACCTGAGAACAAGCTCGTGTATCCGCGGTCGGGAGGCTCACCCAGCAGCGCGTGCTGACTCTTTTTGCGGGAGCCCCGGAGCCTGCGCCATGACCTGAACAATTACTCCACCTTAGATAAATCAATTTCGTGAGATGCAGAGGTAATGATGAAGAAACTGAGCGCCATCTAAAAGATAGGGACGTAGGACTGCTTACTTCACGCAAATAAGTATGCTTTATATTACAGGCCTAAACGGAAAAATCTCGCATACGCCTGAGTTGTCTTCTTCGCGATTGCGAGCCACGACTTATCGCCAAAATTCATCTCGCTTACCTTCTTCGCTAATTCTTCTCGCAGTTCGCGGTGCTCGATCATTTCCGTCAGAGCGCCGGCCAACTCTTCGCATTGATGAGGATCGACCAGAAGCGCATTTTCGCGAGTCTCCAGAATCTCTCGAAAGACAGGAAGATTGCTCGCCACGATGGCTTTGCCTAAGGCAAGCCCTGTCGCCAGCGCTCCGCTGGTTGTAATCGCGCGGTAAGGGTAGGCAACGATGTCTGCCGCACGATAGAGCGCGACAAGCTCCTCCGTCGTGATGAAACGAAATTCAGGATGAACATGCTTCAGGCCAAGTTCGCCGATCTGCCCACGTATCTGATCCAGCAACTCCGGTGCGCCGGTCCCAGCGATGACAAGGCTGGCGTTCTCATTCCGGGCTTCGACCTTCTGCCATGCATTCAGCAATAGATCGACTCCCTTGTAGGGAAAGATGATTCCCTGCCAAAGCACCAGCACTTTGCCCCGCTCGACCCCGAGCGCCTGGAGCGTCGCTTCGCTTCCTGTATCTGGAAGGTCATAAAAAAATGGGCCGTGCGGAATCACGTCGACTTTTTCCGCCGGAACGCCGAACTCGGCTTCGAGCCTCATTTTGATATTGTCCGAGTGACAGATGATCCCATCAACCCTCTGGTAGAGGTGATGAAAGGTCTCTTTGTAGACCTCAGCCGTATCGTGCGGCAGCAGATCGTGGACCGTCAGAATAATCTTCGAGCCTCGCTTGCGGCAGAGTTCGAGGAACCAGAGATCCAGCGGCAGACGCCACTTCAGCATGGGAAGATACTGCACATGGATCACATCAGGCGGTCTAAAGAAAAAGCGGACCGTCAGCGCGGAGAGGTTCAGCATTGCCTCAAAGAACTTCAGGATTCTTCGCGGCAGACGCGGCAGCGGAAACCTCCCCACCACGTCGAGCAGGCCGGGGTCCGGCTTGATTCCGCGGGTCGAGAAGCAGCCGGGATCGAGGTAATAGGTGATGGAACCTACCGTCAGATCAACACCCTCCGCCAGCAGCGCCTTCGAGAGATAAGCGGTGTAATAGGGCACAGTCGCCCATAGGTCCATCATGAATACCCGAGGCCGACGAAGGTCTTTGCTCACTTGCTCACTCCGCCTTCCTCGTCCGAACCGAGGGAGATTTTTGAGCTTCAACACCTCGCTGCGTAAGGGCATCTTCATAGACACGAAGATAGTTTGCGGTCATCCGCTCAGCAGAAAATTCCTCCGCGATTAACTCTTTTGCGGCTGAGCCCAGCCGTCTTCTTAACGAGTCATCTCGCAGCAACTCCACCATGGCTGCCGCCAGCAGCTCCACGTTCTCCGAGGGCACTAACCTTCCGGTACTTCCCTCTCGAACCACGGTCGGAACATCGCCCACGGCCGTAGCGACCAGCGGAAGACCGCTCGCCATCCCCTCAAGAATCGCCATCGGCAATCCTTCCTGCCGCGACGAGGAGACCATCATGTCAAGCGATGCGTAGACGGCAGGCATGTCCTCCCTGCGACCCGCCAACGATACGCTCTTCCGAATCCTGAGATCGTCAATCAGAGCATTAAGGGCCGCAAGGTCCGGACCATCTCCTACGATTACAAACCTGGCTTCAGGGAACTCAGCGAGAACCCGAGCCCCGGCGCGCAGAAAGATGTCCGCTCCCTTCTCGCTCGACAGCCTTCCAATCCAACCCACGACCAGGGTCTTCTCTCCATCGATTCGAAGGGATGGGGCTGCTTCCGCAAATGGCCGCATATCGATTCCATTCCGGATCAGGTGAATCTTCTCTGCACGGACGCCAGCCTTAAGCAGCGTGGCCCTGACCTCGTCCGACACAGCGACGACTCCCGCATAGCTGCGCAATACAAAACGATCCACCTTGCCGTAAAAGGCGACGAGAGCGCCGTCTTTGAGCCAGTTGTGACAGGTCGACACGAAGGGCGTCGCCGTCTTGCGCAGAGCGAAGTAGACATAAACGTCTGCCTTGTAGCCATGCGCGTGAACCACATCGGCGCCCGTCTGCGCTACCAGTCGCCGGATGCTCTCAACGACCGTCGGATCAACCTGGCCTGCGCAGGGAATCAAGTGCGATTCGATGCCCTCTTTCACGGCGGCTTCATGGAGTTGAAGATTTGGATTGGAAGAGTTCGAAAATACCCCAAGGACGCTCGCATGCGAGCTTGCGTTCAGCATTCGCGAGAGATTCAGGATCACGGACTCCGCGCCGTACATTCCTCCGCTACTGATGATGTGCAGAATCTTCATCCGACGTGGCCTCTTCATCAACAGCATCCGGTTCTCTTCGATTCAGCACCGACCAGGCCTTTTCGTACAGGCGGTCTCCCATCAGAGTCTTCACGGTTGCCTTCACTTTATATTGCCGCCCAAGATCCGCCAGCGTCCGGCTCTCCGGCTGCAAGACATCGGCAATCCATTCGGTCGTCATGCTTCCAAGGATATTCAGCCGGCCAATCATCCTTCCTGGAGTCGCAGGCTCCGATCGCGGGATCGAGGTATACACCTGCGTGTAGCCAGCGGCCTCGCATGCCGCGAGAACGCGGCGGTTGTAGCGGCCTCCCGGCAGAGACATCGTCGTAATCGCAGCGCCGAGCTTATCTTCGAGCGTCTTCCTCGCAACTCCCAGTTCAGTCTTTAAATCCTCTTCACTGCAATGAGTAAGAAGCGTATGCGACCATCCGTGCGCACCAATCGACTGTCCGGCCTCGTGCAGCGCTCGCAACTCGCTCCAACCCATGTAGCCCGGCTTGCGCCCGGTCCAACCCGCAGTGATGAAAAAACGCGCCGTTAGATTTCGCGCCTGCAGCATAGGCAGCGCGCACTCGTAGTCTGAGAGATGGCCGTCGTCGAACGTCACTTCAGGGTATAGGCCGTGCTTCCTCTCCCGGAGCCGCACTAAAAGGTCGAGGTGCTTTTCAAATTCATTATTTCCAATAACATAGGAGTACCGACTGCCGCCCGGCCGCAATTCGTGATAAAGAAGATACAGTCGGCGTTGGGACTGTCTCCCCTGGTCTTCCGATATGGTCTCAACGCTCAAGGTCTGGCTCTCGGCAATCTGTATTTTCATCTGCGGCAGCTACACCAGAATACTAGACAGAGCTATCCACACGGCTGGCGGGACAGGGAACGAAAGGTTGAGCTTGAATCCGGTAAACGAAGAGATCGCGGGCAATCCGTCTGCCGACCTGGTAAGCGTCATCATTCCTGCCTACAACGCCGCCTCCTATATTAAGGACACCCTCGATTCTGTCTTCGCCCAAACCTACCGCTCCTTTCAGGTCATCGTGGTCAACGACGGCTCGCCGGACACCGAGGCGCTCGAAGAGGTGCTGCTTCCCTATCGCGATCGCATCGTTTATATCAAGCAGGAAAACCGGGGACTCAGCGGCGCGCGCAATACCGGGCTTCACGCGGCAGAGGGAAGCATGGTTGCGCTGCTCGACGCCGACGATATCTGGGCGCCGGATTATCTGGAAGAGCAGACGAAGTTTCTTCGCGAGCACCCGGAATACGATCTCGTTTACTGCAATGCGCGGTTCTTTGGAGATTCGATCTACGAAGGCAAGGAGTACATGGATGTCTGCCGGTCGGACGGCGAAGCGACTTCGACAGCCATCATCTCGCGGCGCTGCCATGTCTTTGTCTCGGTCACGGCGCGCACCGAGGTGCTCAAACGTTTTGGCTTCGACGAGTCGCTTCGATCCTGCGAAGACTTCGATTGCTGGCTTCGCGTCACGGCCGCGGGACATCGGATCGGCTACCATCGCAAGATCCTCGTCCGCTATCGCAAACATGGCGCCAGCCTCTCCGCAAATCCGACGAGGATGGCCGACTATAACATTCGCGTCCTGACCAACGCGCTGACGCTGTGGCCGCAGGACTCGGAAGAGACGAGGCTCCTGCTGGATGCAAGAGCAAGGAAGACGGCTGATCTGGAGACGATTCGCGGCAAGGTCGCGATACAAGAGCAGAACCCCGCCGCCGCGATTGCTCATCTTGCAGCCGCAAACGACTACTATAAAAGCGCAAAGATTTCGATGGTGATCTCTCTGCTTCGGGTAGCGCCGGCGCTGGTATTGGCTGCCGTCCGACTGCGCAGTCACCTCTTCCGAGCTCATCGCGACACCTAACGATTCTTCACGAGGAACTGAATTGGCCTTATCGCTTTGGCAAATACTGCGAGCCGATGTCTACCGCTACCGCGGCAAAGCGGATAGGCGGGCCTTTGTCAGCTCTTATCTGCACGATCCCGGTTTTCGTTTTACCTACTACCTGCGCAAAGTCTCGTTCTACAGCAAAAAAAAGAAGTCGCTTGCCATCTTCAACTACATCTACAACCGGATTCTGCTCCATCACTATCGATTCAAATATGGATTCGATATCTCTCCCACGACGAGCATCGGTCCTGGCCTCTATATAGGACACTTCGGCGGTGTGGTCATCAGCCCGCATGCCGTTCTGGGATCGAATATCAACATCGCGCAAGGCGTGACCATCGGCGCCGCCAGCCGCGGTCCGCGTACCGGTGCGCCGACGCTCGAAGACCGCGTATGGGTTGGGGCAAACGCAATTATTGTCGGTAAGGTGACCATCGGACGAGAAGCCCTGATCGCCCCCGGCGCTTATGTCAACTTTGATGTGCCCCCGGAGTCCGTTGTTCTGGGGAACCCCGGCAAGGTGGTTTCGAACTCCGGCTCGCGGGGCTACGTCAATCGAACGATCGACGATCTCCCGACCGAAGGCCCGGCTGCTTCCGAATCAGCGCACTGAATCGATAGCCGTGCCATTGACGTTTGGTAAACAGAAAAACGACATCACGGATGGTATTGAAAAGCTCCAATATCCGCCGCGCCTCCAGGACGCTGAACTCCATCGAAGTCCTTCGTCAATCCCTGCACCGCGGCGCCTGCGCCCCGTGCCGGACTTCCGCTCGTCAGATGGAAGTTGATTCCATCGAGACTCGCCTCTCCGTGCCATTCCGGCATATTGGCAATCTTCGGATTGACGCAATGCTCTGTCCAGCCCGAGGGGCAGCTTCGCATGTTGTAGTAGATATTGTGGTCGCGAGCGACAAACGGATTTCGCGGAACACCGGCGGTGTAAAACAAGCCAGGCAACTGGCCGCTAGCCGAGTCCTTATAGCCGACGTGGAGATTATTTTGGAACGTAATGTTGGCTTTCGTGCAATGGCCGGAGCAGCTGATGTCATACGACGTCGCCCCATAGCCGGCAAAACTATTGTTCTGAAAGACATACGTTCCATCGTCATTGACGGAAAATGCAATGCCATCGCCCCCAGCACGGCAAAAGTTGGATAGATACCTGTGATACCCCTCCGGCGCGCCGGACATGGCCGCCGACATCCGCCTGCAGTTGTGCACCGTCAGATTATTTTGAAACAGTACTTTGTGCATGGCTCCCATCTTCCATTGCTGCCCCATGTTGCCGTAGGACTCCGAATCGGAAATGGAGATGATGCTGCCACCGACGTGCAGCAGATCGAGCCCATCCTGCGTGTTGTAACGGAAGATACAGTGATCGCAGGTGAAATTGAGCGTGGTATTCGGCGTTCCAACGCCGTCACCATAACCACCGCTGTTCTGATCGAAACAATTGAAGGCCGGAATGGCATCCTTAATCGGATACTCTTCGTTGCAGCCGTTCCACTCCACGGTCAGGTAAGAAGCATGAACGATGGAGCCTGGTGCGCTCTTCGTCCCTCTGCCGTTATCAAAGTCCCAACCGCCGCCGCCATTGAACCCAATCCGCACATGATCGGCCGTTACGTCTCCTCCGACAGGGCCGATGATGCCCCGCGAGGTGAACCCGTGAATATCGAGATTCTTCAGCATTACGCCCGCGGTGGATTCGTCGGTCACAATACCGGAGCCGGCATAGTCCGACAGGGGATAGTCGCTGTGGCATCCTTCCGACGCAGGAAAACCACCGCCTACGCGCGTGCATTGGCCATGGTCGGTCAACTCCAGACACTCTACATCGACATTTTTCGAACCCTTCAGATCGATGATGGCTCCAAGCGCATAGCCGCCAAAGAGCTGCGTCTTCTTATTGCAGCTTTGATAATTTTCTCCGAGCAGGCGGGTCGGATGACCGGGTGTCCCCGAAGGCAGCGGAGGCATGGAGCAGCCATAGGGATTGCCGGGGCAGCTTCCCCAATAATCCTTTGGATTGGGCCCCTTGTATCCCATGCGATAGGGGCCTCCGCGAATGATCACCGTATCGCCGCCCTCGACCAGCCAGGCCTTATTGTTGTATTCGCCGTTGGTAAACAAATGATACGGATGGTTGAAAGCGCACGGTTGCCCACTTCCCCTGCCGCGATAGGCGGCATCCACCTTGCCGGTGCACTGCTTCCGGTCGCCGCCATCCGAGCGAATGTACCAGGTGTGGGCCCCGGATGCGGACGCAGCCTGCGCCTTCGATCCGGCGTGCATCTCTCCTGCGCGACCGGGCTCCGACAGGGCAAGAGTGCAGAAGACCAAAAGGCCGCAAATCCCGAAAACCGACAGAACTCTAATCTTCATCCAATCCTCTCAAGCACGGCAACTGCATCCCGCGCAATTAAACGAAACGATCATAGACCGACCAGTGAAAAGGACGCGCACCATTAAATGTAGACTAGTTGAAGTGATTCGATCGTATTCCCTCCTCCTCAAAGTGACTGTCCTTTCATGAAACCTCCAATAGGATTCGTACTTGTAACCTACAATTCCCCGGAACAAACGCTGTTTTTATGCGAACGCCTGAACGCAATGTTCAGCAACCCTCCAATTGTCATCCATCACGATTTCTCACAGGGGCCGCTGAATACCGCCGAATTTTCGGGGAACGTGCGCTTTGTCGAAAAATGGATTCCGACCAAATGGGGATCGATAACCGTCGTCGATGCGCAGCTTTCAGCTCTTCGCCTGCTTTATAGCGAGTTCGATCCTGACTGGTTTGTGACGCTCAGCAGCACGGATTATCCGATTCAAACTGCCGACTTTATCCTGCACGAGTTGCGCGAGAGTACCTTCGACGCCTATATCGATTCACGGCCGGTTAAAAATCTGCACCTGCCTATTAAGAACGAGGGTCTGGGCGGAATGAGCACCTTCCAGCATACGATGTGGCCCCAGGTTGCTTATAACCGCTACGTGGCCATCCCGTTGTGCAGTCCCGCGATGGCAAGGCGGCTGCGTACCCCCAGCGAGAAGCTTTGCCTTCCGTTCACGTTCCTGACGAAAAGGCTGACTCCCTTTCATGGCTCAGTAACATGTCACGGCGGCGACGCCTGGTTGACCGCAAATCGTCGCGTCGCGCATCTTCTCTTTGAGGAAACGCCCCTCTGGCGAGACCTTCACCGTCACTACGAAAAGAGAACCGTACCCGAAGAGTCCTTCTATCACACTCTGGTCGCCAATTCGACCGGTTTCAAAACCTCTCCGGACAACAAACGCTACACGGACTGGCGCGGATGCTACGCGCACCCGCGGACGCTTGGCAGAGCAGATTTTTCTCGGCTTCTGGAGTCAACCCACCACTTCGCCCGCAAGTTCCCCTTCGATCCCGAAGTGCTCCGCGACCTTGACGAGGCTGTATCGCAAAAGCATCATTTGCCTCAGTAAACTCTCGAAATATAGAGCACGAGGATAGACCGGATCAGGATGGAGTTCCCAGCGACTACGGCGCTCGGTCACATTATGATGGATCAAACCTATCTTTTCAGGCACGTCCATCGGTTCGTTCACGGTGAGGACTTACATCATCGCCGCGTACCAGATCATGTATTGAGAGGTAATTTCTGTGAAACTCGACGTCGTGGTGCCGACTTATAACCGCAGCGGCCTGTTGCGGCTTACCATCGCCAGCCTGCTCGAAGCTCCTATCCCGGCTGGCCTCGAGGTCACCGTCCTGATCGTCGACAACAACAGCAAAGACGATACAGAACAAGTCGTTCGCCAGATCCAATCCGAGACGACCCGATCTCTGGTCTACGTCAAGGAAACCTCTCAGGGTCTCTCTCACGCGCGCAATGCAGGCATCCGGGCCGGTTCGGGAGATCTCATCGG
>JGI26532J50257_10000724_pt1 | contig 16052 bp, 18 predicted proteins | sample ThiBiot_500_plan_FD_50257 | JGI IMG/M metagenome (IMG submission 50257) | reverse complement strand
CCAGCGGCTCTACCTGCCTCTCGATGGTGAAGTTGTGGCCCGCTCTGGTGCCGTCGAAATGCGTCTCACGCAGCCGCTCGATTTCTACCTTGCCGATGAATTTTGAGACCCACTCGCCTGCGTTCGGCTCTTTCGTGGTGAGCCAAACGCTCGTCGCGGGCTGCGATAGCATGACCTCGGCCAGGTGCCCGTACAGGTATTCAAGCTGTGCCTTCCCCTGGAAGCCAAGCACTACGGGATTCCGTCCTTTCCTCCCCTCGGTGATCGCCGTATGAAGCTGCGGCAATTTCTGCAAGCTCGCCAGCTCGTCAATCACAAACCAGACACGCTTTTGCTCTTTCGTCGGCTCATTCAATAGCCGCAAAACCAGCCAGTCTATCCATAAACTCTGCAAAGGCCGGAGGGCTTCGCGCTCGGCAGGCAGCGAAGTGATGAAGACCCAACCCTGCCGCTTCTCAGCCCATTCCGTCGCCGTCCACACACCATTACCCTCTTCCCTCTTCGGGAGCAAGCGCAGGCTGTCCGCGACCAATCCTAGCGAGCCGAGAACACCGGCTCTCTGCTGGTGCGCTCGCGGGTCGATGAGATGTGCGTGTTCCGTTCCTTTCAGTCGGCGGTCGATCTCATCCGGGTTCGACATCCACTGCACCAGCTCGTCCGGCGTCGGGCCATAGGCCATCAGGAAAGCGAAGATTTTCTGCGGCGACTCGATAAAGAACTCGCCCTTACGGTCCTGCGGCGGCTGGAAGAGAGACGCGGCCAGGGCCTTCGCTTCGGAGCGGCTACGCAGCTCCTCGGCTGGTCCCCAATACGGACAGCGTTTGTCCAGAGGATTGAGGATTACGTCACCCCTTGATGGGTCATAGAATCGCTTCACAAACTCGCGGGCAGGGTCATATACGATGGCAGAATCTTCCCGGCCCCGCACCTGCCGGAGGACCTGAAAGAGCATCGCGGACTTACCCGCGCCAGTGTCCCCGATGATCTGCATGTGCTGCGCTTCGGCCTTCGCCGGGATGCGCAGCATGTCTTTCATGCCATCGGTTTTGAAGCCGATGCCGTTGCCCTTGACAGTGCGATTGAACGCCTGGGGCGTCAGGCGTTCCGGGCCTTTCAGCCTCCGTCCGTACTTCAACGCTTTTTGGCGCTTCACGTCCAGAGTGACAGCGAACGGCAGCAGTACCAGAAACGCTCCGACTCCGCAAAGCAAAGGCGGCTTCAGGATGGCGGATGCGTCGCGTCCGGCATAGACTGCGGCTTTCAGGTACTCATGGAGCCGGGCATCCACATAGCTCCGTACCGGCCCGCGAAAGAGCAGGTCGTTTCCGCGCTGAAGTGCCGTGACGGAGAGCGCCAGCGGGATGACGCGGCCACCGGGTTCGGGCGTCTTTCCATGCAGGACATCCCCATTCATCACCGGCCCCGGCTTCAGTCCGTGGCCAGTAAGAAAGAGCATCCGGTACTCGCTTCTGTGTGTCCGGCTAAAGGTGCCGAAGACAGAAGTGCGGACATAGACCGGCGCATAGAACCACTGCAACGGCCTCGTGGAGAACCGAACCCATCCATACACAAATACGACCGTCAGAATCATTGCGGCGAAGATCGCGGCATAGGTATAGATAGGCCGGTTCTGTGGCCAGATGATCGTCTCTTTGCGGCCCCATGTAGTCTTTGCCATGACGCTATGTCCTCCGTGCAGAGACCATCTTTTGAACAATCTCCTGCTTCCGCGTGCCGACGTGTTCGAGCAATTTATCGAACGCCTCGGCTGCGATTTGCTGGCCGCCCGCAAGCGGGCGAAGCACATTGATAAGCAACAGGCGGATGCCGACAACCTCCTCCAACAGAGGATCGTTGGAAGAGGTTTGCAGTTCGCGCAGGATGACGTCGCGCATCCATTCGCTGCGGGCCTGACCCAATTCCTCGGCGTGTTCCGTGACGGCGCGGTGCTCCTCCTGCGTGAGTTTCACCGTCACGGGACATACCCTGTTAGCTGCGCGGTCAGCCTCTGAAATCGCGGTAGTTTCGGTATCAAGAATTGCCATGCAACACCTCAAAATCTCAGGTGCACCCAGGTGCACCTGAGATTGCTATATGGTTGGTTCTAAACAAGTGCACCTAAGTGCACCCTGCACGAACCTATTAGGGGTGGAGTGTCGAGATACACCCGGTGCGAAGCACCGTCCTGGTACTGCCACGGATGTAGATGGAAAATCATGCTCTCGTACCTGCCACAACTGCGGGTGTTTGGGACGCTGAAGACGCTGCGGAAACCGGCTTCTTCGCGGACGGTTCGGCGGCATCATTGGCGGACGCTCTGCGCACGCGCAAAGTCGGCGTAATCCGCTGCGCTTCAGGAGTACGAAGAAACTCCTGAAACTCGCGATCTTTGGAGAAGACATAGGCAAGCGCCTGCTCCACAACATCATTCGCAGATGCGTGGATGAAAGCGGCGTATTGATCGACCTGAGAGGCGGTCGTATCGGTCAGTCGAATGGAGGCGCTGAGGTGGCGGGTTTGGATGACTTCAAGCAGTGGCATTACATTCTCCTTTGGGGGGTGAAATCAGGCAGACTTTCTGTGGGCAATCATGCGTTGTGCGGTAGCCGCAATCTCCCGCGCACGAGCGGAGCAAAGTGCGGCGGGAAGCTCGAAACGGCGGCGGCTTTCGAGCATCGTGATTATGTCTTCGATGGCGATGCCCTCGATGAGCCAGAGGCGAGCTGAAGCGACATCGACGGTGCGTTGCGCGTAATACAAAGGATTGGGCTTATCGGAGCGACGCGAAGCCAGCTCCCGCGTCATTTTCAGAGCGTCTTTGCCGTGAGCAAGCTCATGGGAAACCCATGCCCAATCGCTCTCCGAATTGCTGTGCTTCGATGGCGGCTTTCGGGAAGCGATAGCATTGCGGAAAAGCATCGCATCGACCGCGCCCGCATCCAGCCGGAAGTCATCGGGAGTCCAGATGGAATCGTCGGGATATTCGACGGTGACACGGTGGGCTGGATCGTACTTCCGATTCAGGAGACCGGGGATGCGAAGGACGCGGTTGCAATCGGTGCAAGCGGGATCGCCGCCGAAGGCGATAGCGAGCAGCTTGAGCATCTGTTCCTGAAGCGCAAAGTCGAAGCCTTCGACGCGCCAGAGCACCTGATATTTGCTGGGCGATGTCGAGAGAATCGAAGTCGGCGGTGGTACAGCATCCGATGCCCGGAGCATAGCGAGCCGGGCATCTCCATCCGTGTCGATGTCTATATATAGATGGCGAACGGACGCGATGCTTTCTTTAGTCCGTTTCCGACTACCGGGACGAAGTGGATTGGCAGCGACATAGATATTGGCTCCGGTGCCATTCTGATAGGCGAGCCAGGCGCGATAGCGCGGCGCGAGCGCGGTCTCCAGCATGACAACGCGCTGCGCCGGAGCGGCTGCACTCTCCCTACGAAGCAGGAAAGCAATCGTCTCAGCCGGAGCGAAGCATCGGCTGAGAAAACGGATGGCAACTTCATTCATAATGGCACCTCTTCAAATTGCCAGTGTTAGCCTTTTGAGTATGGTTACGGGCCTGAATCACGTCACACTGTCTGTCGTCGATCTGGATCGCGCATTCCGCTTTTATAGCGAGAATCTGGGGCTTCGCCCGGCAGCTCGCTGGTACAAGGGCGCGTACCTCACTGCAGGCGATTTCTGGATATGTCTGACCCTCGAATCGGACTTGTCGGAACGGCCCTTGAATCTGACATACGACCACATCGCGTTTACCGTATCGGCATCGGACTACCAGACGCTTTGTTCCCGGCTGATCGACGCCGGAGCGCAGCAGTGGCAGGAGAACCATAGCGAGGGTGACTCGTTCTACTTTCTGGACCCTGACGGTCACAAACTGGAGATCCATGTCACTGGACTTCAGAGTCGCATTGAGACCCTGAAGCGGACGCCCCCCAGAGAACTTGTTCTGTTCTGATGAACGGATTGATAGCGCATCTCGCTGGTTCTTTGCGACGCTCATAGCGGAACCCCTCATAGTGGTCGGAAGCCCGGGATGACCGGGCTTCCGAGGTAAGGAGGAAGGGCCTATGCGGCCTCTTCCTCGGTGGAAGCATCGTCGTCTTCCGGCGATGCCTTGGCAGCCCGATCCAGCTTCAGAATCGAGTTCACCCGGATCTCCCAGATGGTCTGTTCCGAGTTCGTCTTCTTGCTGTCGTACTTCCGGCTGCGCAGCTCGCCCTCAACCTGGACATGAGCGCCCTTCTTCAGCGTGGCGGCGAACTCTCCGAGCTTGCCGAAGGCGATGCAACGGTGCCATTCAGTGTGCTCGATGTACTTGCCGTCCTTCTTGTAGGAAGACTTGGTTGCCAGCGAGAGAGTGGTCAGGCTGCGGTTGTCGTTGGAGCGAACCTCTGTGTCGTTGCCGAGGAATCCGATGAGGGTGACTTTGTTCTGGTACATGATGGTGATCTCCGTTTCGTTGAAATTCCCGTATCCTGCTCGGGTCACACAGGCGAAGCCAAGCGAGTGGCCCCGGCTCCCAAGGCCGAAGCTCTGCATTTACGGAGGGTCCGTCGTAGATGGAAACCGTAACCCGCAGGGTGGCGTAGCCAAAGCAGAAGAGCGAGCCTGCCGCAGGGCGCAGGACAGGCCCGAAGCGTGACCCCGATCAGAGGACGGGATACGGGGCGGATGAATCCCCAATGCACCGAAGGCAACCTCTCTATCTCGGCGGCGAAAGTTCGCCATAACCGCAGCCTCTTTCCGAGCGGCAAAGGCTCCACAGAAGGACGGTGTCGGGTACGCTACGGTGCGCTCGCGACAGCTCAGGAGTGTCATGCTGGGCGCTTTCTGAGACGAGTTGGGTTGTACAGCCGGATTGGCAGCATGATGGAACATCGGAACGACCTCGGATTCGGGTTGGTTCTTTAGCTGGATGCCTGAGTTTCAGGCGGCGGAAGCATGATAGATTTCCTCCGTTTGGAAGCATTGGTCTGCGTGGGTGTATCCGGTCACGGTAATCAGCTCGCGCACTCGGCGGCGGCCAGTGTGATCGCGTTCACAATACAGTACGAAGTCGATAGCCTCTGCCGTCTCAGAGCGAATGAAAGCATGATTCAAATTGGCACGCGCACTCAGAGCCAAATCGGACAGCCGATTCAAAGCATCCCATGCGGACTTTGCATGGATCGTGGAGAGTGTTCCGCCATGCCCTGTGTTCATCGCCTGCAGCAAGTCATAGCCGCATTCGTCGCGTATCTCGCCCATGATGATGCGATCGGGACGATGGCGAAGCGCAGCGGCCAAAAGCTGGCTGGGAGTGATGGCAACCTGACCGGGAATAGCCTCGACGGCTTCCCACCGAACGGCGTTGGAATGCAGCACTTTCAACTCTGCCGGTTGCTCGATGACGACCAGACGCTCCTGCTGCGGAATGTGATCGAGGAGAGCCTTCATTAAAGTCGTCTTGCCACTACCAGTTCCGCCGCTGATGATCCCGTTCTTCTTCTCGTTCATAAAGCCGATAACGGCGTCTCGGACGCACTTTGGTAAACTGCCGGATGCAATCAGCTCATCGGTGGTGTACCAACGGTTGAATTTACGGATGGTCAGCGTCGGACCATTGATCGAAGATGGCGCGCCCACGACGGCGACACGCGAGCCATCCGGCAGGCGAGTATTGAGAATCGGATTCTGCGTCGTAATATCCTGGCCGAGGATGCGAGCGATACGTTCGATAGCCGCCTGTAGGCGTTCGTTAGTATATGGCGTTGACAGCGGAATATGCTGCACGACGCCATTCCGATCCACGAAGACCCCGGTCGTGCCGTTAATCATCAAGTCCGAGATGGACGGGTCGAGCAGTAGTTCGCGCAGCTCCTCGGGAAAGAACGGCAGAATGAGTTGATAGCTCATTTTTCGGCTCCCTGCGTTGGTTGTACCGCGATTGCGGGAGATACGGTGCTGGTTCCTGGCGCAATCTGATCGACGGAAAGACGGTTTTCGTGGAACTCGGTGATGGTCAATCCGAGCGGGTTGATCGTCTCGAATTGCGGGAAGATCTTGGCCTGGTCGCTGACTTGTTTTGGATTCAGATAGTAGGTCACGCTGATACCCCAATGCTCCGTGCGCGGTTCACGGGAGTTGCGTGAGGAGTAGAGCTTGTCGATGGTCACAAGCGCCGTGCCACGGGCAATCACCGCACCCTGCACGGTCTCCTCGGACATCGACGTGATAGTCACGTTCTTGACCTCCACGTCGCTCTGTTCGATCTGGCCCGCAACGACCTGGGAGACGAGGTGATTGGTATTATCCTCGGTCATCAGTTGCGAGGCGAGTGCCTGCGAGAGGAAATAGTAGTTGAGCGGGTATTTCTTCCCGATGGTGTCACGGCTTATGGTGTAGCGGTAATTCGCCCAATCCGTCAGGTACGTGCGTACTTCGCCTTCGCGGGGGCTGTAGTTAAGGTCACTATAAGCAATGGCCTGGGCGCGGCCCATCTCGTCAATTCTGATGTACCGATTTGCAATCGGACGGTGGGCCAATGAGAAGATGACTCCCATCGATCCGAGGAGCAGAACCGTCCCGCAGCCAATAGTGAGCCGATAGGCTTTCCGCTCGGCATAGTGTGAGGCATAGACCTCATTGCCTATGTGGTCGGTGAGCAGCGATTGCTCCGGTGTCAGCGATGCTTCAATGGGTACTGTGCGTGTGGACATGGGGAGCATGACTCCTTGTATTGACCGCTTGAAAGACGACGTAGGTGTATATAAGTCCGGCGATGATTAGCCCGATGGCGAATACCGTCACGAACGGGATAAACCATCGGGGACGCCGCACCCGTACTCGGCTGAGAAGAAGAAGCCAGATATTGCTCATTACGCGCCTCCGCCCTTCGCAAGAAATAAGGCAGTTCCGCCTACTGTATTGGGAGCCGAAGAGGTCAGTCCTGCGGCCCCACCAAAGATCGCCTGTGTCATGCTCGGAACAAAGAGCATGTTGATGATGAAAGCAATAAATACCATGATGCAGGGAATGAGGTTAGCAAGCCACATCTCCATCGAATAATTTCCATTAAAGGTCTGTTGGATAAATGCGTTCATAAACCCGGACCATACAAAGATGAAGGCGGCTGCGACGGCGCGAATCATTGCAAAGCTGATAAGCACATCCAGAAAGTGAAAAAACTTGGCGCGAAAGGTCTTCGTCATCAGCAAGGGTATAAAGACAGGGCCGAATAGCGCCGTCACGCCATACAGGATGAAAGCGCTGCAATTAATAACGAAGAGGATCGCGGATGCGATGCCTAATAGTCCCTGTACAACGAAGTAGCAAAGGATCTGAACCGGTGCCATGAGAGATGGCATAGCCGTATTGTCACCCGCCGTTTTGAACAGTTGCAGTAAGGAGTTAAGCGAGTTCTGGTCGAAAGCCGCAACCATCGCCTGTGCGATGTAGCTGAAGAAGTGGTTGATGCCAAAGCTCGCGCCGGGAAACGGGTTCACCCAATAGCTTTCGAGCAGACAGCAGACGATAAGCCGGAGTAGGAAATTGACCAGATCGCCTGCGTGAACGGGTTGAGCATGGAATCGGAGGGTCATGCTCGTGGTATTCCAATTCACGACCATGCTGATAAGCGTGAAGAGAGCGATGCAGCTCAGTTCCGTGAGTCCAAGCTGCGTAAGCGCCCCGCCGTTCTGTGTGGTGAGGTTGGTCAGATTGTTGGTGAACTGATACAGCCAATCGACCCCGGAACTCGCGCTCGGTAATACCTGCGCAAACAATGCCACGGAAACCATATCGTTACCCTCTCCCAAACAGGTTTAGGGAATGTACGTCTGCCAGGTCTTGCCTTCGTTGGCAGCGGCAGAGTTGTGTTTTTTCTTGTCTCTCTGCACCTGTTGCCGGAAAGCCTCGTCCCGTTGTTTTTGTTGCTGGGCTTCTCGTTGCTGTTGTTGAAGGATCGCCGCTGCTTTTGCTGCGGCGGCTGCGGCTTTCTCTGTCTCATGGCGTTGATAGCTAACAGCGCCGCCAAGAGCGATAAGCGCAGCGAGGATGGCGAGAAGGATCTTCGTATTGATGGCTTTAAGCATGGTTCCTCCATTCATGGAAGATAATTTTGCCACGTATTTCCCTCATTTGCGGCACTCGTGTCATTCGCCCCACGCTGCTGTTGCACGAATGCGGCGGTGTTGAGGTCAAGTGCGGCAGCATTCCGCTGTTGCATATTGGCGACAGCCATCTGCGATGCGAGGCAAGTTTGGAGAGCGCCCTGCGACTGCATCTCAGACATCTTCTGTGCCTCCGCCGCATTGAGTAGATTAAGCTGTTCCACTTCGCTGTTTGTGGCACCGCTGCCGTCAAGCTGCTGTGCAGCGAGAGAACTGTTGGCCATAGCGTTCTGTGCGCTTGCGGCCCGGTACTGTCCTACGGCGGTGAGGCAGTCGGGAGAGACCGAATCCGACGCTTCAATCATGGCAAGCTGCGACAATTGGGCGCTGCCCGGAGTCTGCCCTTGCAGGTATGTCGTCGTGTTGCCGCTGATTGTGACCGTTGCCGCCGTCCACGCCGTAGACGATGCGGTGGGCGAGTTGGTATTGAGAGCAGTGCTCATGCCATTGGTCTCGCCAAACATATTCTTGACGTTGGCGTTCTTCAGCGTATTGAGCGTCGTTTGCCACTGCTGCTTGATGGAAAAGTGCGTGACGTTATTCTCGATAGTCTTGAGCTGGTTGAGAGCGGTGGTTGCCTGGGAGACGAGACTGGCATAACTGGTGGGATCGAAAACGACGTCACCGATGCCAAAGAGCGCAAAGCTCGGTGTCGCGGTCAAGAGCAGCACTGCACCTCCGATAATCCACTTGCGCCGGTTCTTTATATTCACCTTCATACAACCTCCTTCTGTAAGTGACAGCTAAAGGGTGGGATTGACGCGATGCTCTGCATAAGACGGGATCAAAAGGTCGGTGCCGATGTATACGCGGGCACGCGACCCTTCCTTGAGCGTGATAATGGGCAGACGATTGAGGAAGTGGTTCAATACCTGCTCACCTTCTGTAGCGGACTGTGCGGAGATGCCGTTACGAATCTGCGTAGAGGGAGACAGAATCGAGCCATCATTGCCGATCTGTGCAAGACCGCCCAGTCCGCCAATGGCAGCGGCAGCAGCGAACGCCTGCAAATAGCCGTGGTCGACTTTGGTTGCAAGCCCCGCTGTCCCTATCTGATCCAGTCCGATGTATTTTGCAAACTCCAGCGAAAAGCCATCGGGACAGATGGCTCGGTGGAAGGTGACGAACATCTTGCGCTGTTGCGCGTTGCCGACGCTCTGCACATCGCCAAGCAGTCGTGTTCCCTGGGGCAACAAGAGCTGCTGGTGATCGTGAGAGTAAAGGTCTGTTGTCAAATCGACCATGATCGGGCCGCTGAAGCCGCCGTCAATGTGGTTGGTGACAACTCCTTCAAGCACAGTTCCCTCGAAGACCCGGAATAGATGGCCCTGGTAGGCGTCAAAGTCGTATGCTGCCATCGGATTCGTCTTGTTATCAGCTTTGGCCTCCACGCTGACAGGTTTTGCGGAAGTAGCGTCGCCGGCCACGTCCGTGGCCGTCTTTTGCGCTGCTTCTGCCGTGGTTACTTGCGGAAGCGCGACGACTGGTGCCGCCGCGCCGCTGGCGTGCTCGAAATCAATCGCTACGGTATCGCTATTGATGGCGTCCTGCTGCTGCTTTTCTCTGGCGAGTTGCTTCTGTTTCGCCTCGGCCTCTGCTTGCGAGACCTCGGATGTTCGGGCGGGGGCATTTGGGTTGTCGCCGTAGATCGCCGCACGCTGCGCTGCGGTCATAGGTGGCGCGCCTGCCGCCTCCGGACCAGGGACGCCCTGCGCCGCCTGAAGTTGCTGCATGGCTCCTGCCAACTCCTGCTGGTGCTCCCGCTCGTCTGCGTCGCGCCTAGCCTGCAACTGTTGCTGCGTCTCGAAACTCGTCACTTGTTGAGCGTTCGGCGCTGCCGGACGCACGGGCATGGCACTGGCTGGCGCGGCCTTTTTGTTGCCGCTGAGCAAACTGGACAAGTTTGCAATGCCGATGAGCGCAATGATCGCGACCAGGGCGATGACAACCGGCATACCCTTCCGCACAGGAGGCTTTGCTTCCGGCTGCTCGGGGACGGTCGCAGGGGGATTCTGATTCGGCTCCAGCATGGCTTAGTTCCTTTCTCCGGTGCGGTGGAACTCGACCTTTTGTTTGCCGATAGCAAGATAGCCGTGCTCCAACTCCTTCGGCACGGTATAGAGACCGTTATTGAAGTAAAAGTTGATGAAAGAGGGCTTTTTGTCCTTTACCTCATACAAGGCAGGCGTTTCCTGAAACTGGCCGCGCAGATAGGTAAACTTGTCATCGCGCCATATCTGCTGCAAGCCAAGTTCTTTGCCCTTCGCCTGGTCCCAGGTGTAGTCGAAGTGCAGAGTTCCGGGATACTGGCTCCGGTATTGTTCGATTTTGGACTCTTCCGATTTCCGTTCGGCAATCTCTGCGGCTTTTGCTGCGGCGGCGTCCTGCTTTACCCTGTCCAGCTCGGACGCAGGCACGAAGACGGGCAACTCGGCCAATTTGCCTTTTGCCGCTTTGTCTCCCGGTGTAATGAAGACTTTGGAATCGAAGTGAAGATCTTCATCGCCGGAGACTTCACGGAGTTGGAGCGTGTATTCATTGCCGTGGTCGGAGACGATATGTACGTCCGTGGTGCTGTTCGCCACCTTCGGTTTGATACTGATGAAACGGCTGGCGACGTGGCCGCCATCAAATACCCAATCCACAGTGTCACCGGCAAAGACATTGGCGACCTTTTCCTCAGCCGGTAGCAGGATGAGCGTCGATTGCAACAGACCAGCGCGAATCACGGGAGGGGTAGCCGCTTCGGATACGGTGATCGTGCGCGGTACATTTGGTTCAAGGTGTTTGGCTTCCGGCGCGGTAGAGCCGGAAGCCGAGGCAACAGCAGTAACAGCGAGTCCACAGGCAACGAAGATAAGGATGGGTGGTTTCACGGCTCTGTTCCTTTCGGTTATGCGGTTTCTCCCTGGGCAAAGCGCTCGATGCCTTCGGAGAGTCCATACTTGGCAATCAACTTCGACCGGCGCACCCGGTCTTTAGGCTTGGTGGAGAACACGGCGTAGCTGCGACTGTCGAGGTTGAGAATGACTACTTTGGTAAGGCCGTCTCGCCGCATATACAGCGCCTCACGGTCCTGCAAGCTCTCGAACAGAGCAAGCTGCTGCTCATTCATCTTGAACAGCTCTGCATACGTTTTCCGATTGAATGTTGCGTCTTTGAGAAATAGAAATGACGTGCAGGAGTTCACGATGCTGTCGGCGTTCTCGCCAAGGTCTTCGGCAGACTGGCCGATCATAGTCACGCCGCCAAGGTTCTTGCGAACGGTCTTGATAGAGGCGAGCGCCCCTTCCAAAAGCTGCTTATTCTTCATTGAGGAGAAAATCTCCTCGATCAAAATATGTTTCGGCACGCCAAGATTGACAGGGTTGTAGAGCACATCATTGATGCGCCGGAGGAGCCATACCATCAGAGGCTCAACGAGGTCGGCGTACTGCTCGTTGTTCACGCCCTGAAAATCGAAGCATTGCAGACGCGACAGTGAAAGGCTGTCGTCCACATTGTCGAAGACAGCATTGTAGACACCTTTGCCCACCCACTTCGAGAGATACCTATCGAGCTTCTTGGGCAGGAACAAATTGGAAAGGCGGCGATTCTCGGGGTCGAGCAGGTAAATATCCTGCACGGCCTTGTGGATCACATCGTCGTCTTCTGGCTCCAGTTCCGCGCCGCCGTTGGTGAGTAACAATTTGATGAACGAGTACAGGAACTTGATATTGCTCTCAGTCGGCTCCAGGGCAAAAGGATTGACTCGTGGGCCGTCTTTGCCTACACGGTCAACGCGACCACCGTACAACTCCACGACGCTTTCATAGCTGCCGCCAATGTCGAAGATAAAGGTGAAACCACCGTATTTCTGCTCAAGCGCGACGGCCATATTCCCATGAACCGACTTGCCCGATCCCGTAGGCCCGATGATGAGCATGGCACGCACGCCATCCACATACACGTCCTGAAAGAAGGGCGTCCGTGTGCGCGTCTCAAGGATATTCAGGTACTCGGCATCTAAATCTTCTGAGCGCGGGTGCCCGATGTGGGGAGCGAACACAGAGGAGAGCCTGGCGTGGTGATCTTCCGCCAGCCACAGCGGGAAGACATTGAACTTGTGATTGCCGGGAAACATCGAATAGAACGCGGACAGGTTGCCAAGCGTCTCTTCCATCACCTGGGCGCGGGCATCGACGAAGATACGATGCACAGCGGGGACGGTATCGCGTAGCTGTTCCGTGCTGTGAGCGGCCAGCAGTAGCCGGAGGGAGTATTCACCCTGGGCCTTCTTGTCGAGTGAGCGGATGACTTCGCTCAGGTCATCGACGCTGGTGTTGGCGGCCTTTGCCCCGGCTCCGGTTTCAAGGGATGCGGTATCGCGCCCGCTCATCACGCGAGTCAATACGCCGACTTTGAAAAACGAGATGAACTTCTCCTGCGCGTCGATCTCGCTGCGGGCGGCTGACGTGGACTTTACCCGCCACGTCGAGCACAACACACTGTCGCAGTCGAGCGTAAGCAGTCCGGAGAATAGGCACGGCCTCGATGCCTCCGGCGTTGTCTTGAGGGAGAACATCTGGACATGGCGCTTACCAATCTGGAGATGATCGCTGTGCCACGCCACTGGATTCTTTACAATTTGCCGGTCCACACCGGTATTGCTGCGAAGCTGGTCATCGCCAGCCCATTCCTCAAGATTGAATAAGTAACTGAAAAACTGGAAGACTTCACCTTTGCCGAGCAGCCGCAATCCAATCGTGCTGCCGAGATGACTTTGAACGATCGTGGCCGTCTTTTGGAGGTCGGCCAGCATCCGCGACGTGTCGGCGGCGTTCTCTTGCGGCTTGCGCTCAAACGCCTTTACTTTCGACGGCTCCAGAGTGAGGCACCAATGCAGGTCAATACGCCGAAAGGCCGCCGTCTTCTCAAGAAAGGTGAGGCGGTCGTCCGCGAAAACCTGCGTAACCGTGTTCCCATACTGCCGTTGACGTGGCAGCGCAAACCCAGACATGACGCGGGTGTACTGGTAGAGGCAAGAGCCTTCCGGCAGTCCACGCAATGCGCCCTCAATCGAGCGCATCCGCGAATCAAGCTCCTGGTCGGTGAGTCCTTCTTCGTCGATGCCGGTCAATGAGAACAGGCACCCATAGCCACCGCCCTTGAGCGCAAAGACATTCGGACTGACGAAGCGAGAAAGGGGAATGATGCTGCACGCAGCTCCGGCTTTTGCGAACCACGGTGTATTTTTTAGCTGCTCACTGTTTGCGCGGGTCATAGTAGGATTTCTGGTTGAGGCTGAGGCCCCATAGTTGGAACATCTTTGGGTGTTTGCGGATGATGAGCCATGCCCCGCACGCCATCATGGGAAAGCCGAATATGGCAATCATTCGGAACCCGACAAGGAAAACCGTTACGTTCACAAACACGATGGCCATCCATGTTGAGAGGCCGAGCCCCAGCTTGGCTCTGGGCCTGTTCATGGCCTGGTTGATCGGTAACGGTTCTCCTCGCTTGGTCATGTCGATGCACCTCCTACATCGACTGTCCGGTTAGGGAGCCAATCCAACCGGCACCCCAACCGAGCACTCCGGCACCGAACAGTGCGCCGAAAAGCCCCGGAATAGCGTCTTGGAAACGTCCGCTCATCATGCGGATTCCAGCGAAGATGAGGCCGCCAAAGCAGATGACAGCGCCAGCATAGATGGCGAACGTTTTAAAAGTAGACATAAGCGTGGTTGCCCCAGAGAAATCCATCGTTCCCTGAGCATGGGCAACAGTGGCAAAGGTTAGTGCCGTAAGTGCAGGCGCTAAGGTACGCATGAGGTGGGGTAGTTTTTTGCTGGAATTAGATTGCCTCTTATGTTTGCGAGGCGAGGGATTAAGTTGGCTTGTCAGGAACATCTGATCCTCCGAACGGCTTGAATGTTTGCCGTCATGACTCGGAAGGTAATGCGTCAGCAAAACTTCGTCCAAGACTTTATGTCTATTTCGCCATACTTTTTGTCTATGACTTCACCATTAGATAAGCAATTTCAATTGCTGGGGTCTGACGCTGCTCGAAGCTGGTTTCTTCCTATGCAAGTTCTTCCAATCCTCCTGCAGGAATCGCTCGATGAACGGCAAGGCGATATGGTCTGCACGGCTCTGGTGCACGAATGCGGTGTCTGTTGTCCAATTGATGCCAGCCATAGGCCGAGTAATGAGGCCCGATTCGAGAGGCAACAGTTGATCTACGAGAGCGAGGCCATAACCTGCTTTCACCATCCACTGAATGTCAGAGGATGTTCTCGCAGAATGTTCCAAGTGAAGAGGGATTCCCACGTCGGAGAACATCTCTACCAGTCGTGAGTGAGCCAACGGATGTAACTCTGGATCGCGAAATATCTTAATGCGGTCTGCAACTTCTTGAATGTCCAGGCGGGCTCTATTGGCAAGGGTGTCGTCAGAGCGCATGCAGACGGCCAATGGGGACTGCGCGATTTGTTGTACGTTGTACACTCCGGTATCAATAGGCATAGTGAGCACAGCGCAATCTAATCGGCGTTGATTCAGCCTCTGCAAAATCAGCATCGGATCTCCGCTCGCCAGTTGAATTTCGCATCCGGGAAACATCTCTTCGTACGACTGGCGAAATGTTTGCAGGAGGTTCGCATTGATGAAGGAAGAGAAGCCGAGCCGTAGCGGACGGACTTCGCCAAGATGAACTGCCCGTGCCATCGAAAGCATCTCATCCCGTTCTCGCAGCGTGTTGCTCGCATAAGCGATCACGATGCGCCCAGCATTCGTGACGCGAATACCATCGCGGCTACGCTCGAAGAGCGGAAACTTAATGTCGATTTCGAGATCACGAATTTGCTTGCTGAGTGACGGCTGCGCAAGAAAAAGGCGCTGAGCAGCGCGAGTGAAGTTCAATGTTTCCGCGACTGCCAGTATGTACTTCAAAAGCCGAAATTCGAGGTAGTCTGACATGGCCTAATACTCCGCTGGCTGCTGTCGATTCCGCTGACTCCACTGAAACACTGCGCGGTAAAACAGATGACCATAACTATGTTTTGGAATCGAACCGGAAGTGTCAATAAGGCACCGGATCGTAACCGGAAACCTTAAAGTGACTGTCGTCTATTAGCGTCTCTCGAAAATGCCATAGATAAAACCTTGGGCGATATAGATAAGAAGTATTGGACTCGCAGTCGCGGCACCGTCAAGCTCGAACCAGCAAGACGGCATGAGGTGCCCAATGGACAGAAGCTCTCCAGTTTCTCATTCGATTGGTAGACGTGAGTCAAATGGAATCGCACAATTTCCCAACGATCAGCAAACAAACTCGCCCTTACGAAAACCTCCCAGAAGCTTGACGGAAGTTGAGTCGCTGCTCACTGCCGAGGACGTAGCCAAGCGACTCAACGTCAGCACCGATTGGGTCTGGGATCACTCCTCAAGGAAGAAGCCCTTGCTTCCGGTGATTCGCATGGGAGACGGAACACTACGCTACCGTGCCAGCGGAATCGAAATGTTCATCGACGAACACGAACGGTTGACAGCACTACGTCGGCGCGCCGTCTAAAATAGAGGGTGCCCACTGTCTCCCCGCAGAAACAGAGGAATCATGGGTAAATCGCACCAGACGGGATGGGTGTCGATTCGCGGCAAATACTGGTACGGGTACTACCGCGAGACGGTACTTGATCCAGAGACCAATGAGGAGCGGGTCAAAAAAATCCCGATTCGACTTGGCCTCAAGACGCAGATGAACAAGCTCAAAGCGCGGAACGCGCTGCGAGAGGAGATCACCAAACGCAATGGGCAGGTCCCCGAAGGCAGAGTGCTGAAAGACAGCTCGGTCACCTTCGAGTGGTTTGTCCGCAACCGCTACTTTCCGCTACGGCAGGGAGACTGGCGACCAGA
>JGI26532J50257_10000698_pt1 | contig 16366 bp, 18 predicted proteins | sample ThiBiot_500_plan_FD_50257 | JGI IMG/M metagenome (IMG submission 50257) | reverse complement strand
GAACTTATTTCATTGAAATTATCGCATTTTCCATCATATCCCATTAGAGATACAATGATCAAACATAGAAAAATCGAGAAACTATATATTCTATCGAGTGATCGTTTCGATCCTGTTCGTACGATGTTCTTTTTTCCGGAATTGGCTCAGATCACACTCGGTTACATCGATAGAATTCGTATTCATGACTGGTTGAAACCATTACTTCCAATTCGATATACGAACAAGAATCGTGAACATTTCATCTCATTTTTTATTGTGAGTGGTGATGATACAGTGATTGAAGATTTGAAAAAAATGATGAATGAATCAATTTGTTCANATAAATACGAAATCAAACGTGTTCTTGATCAGTTCTTTATATACTTGTGAAATATTTGTTTTGCAGATTTTAATAAAAAAAAAATCTCAACGATATTGAACTTCATCAGTTGAATTGAATATGAAAAACTTCAAGATAATACGCAAATATTCGTTTCAGGACAGCGTGATAAAAGTTATAATATCAAACTATTATTTTGCCCTTGAAATTCGATTCCGTAAATTACAATTATTAGTTAATACTAGTCGAGGTTGAGGTCAATCTTATTACGAATTAGTTATACATATCCATTTTCGTTGCAATAAAAAAGATTAATACAACTATCAGTTCGAGTTGTTGCTAGATTTTTATTTGGAGATGCACGCAAGTAATGTTTCAAATTCTCATCTTTTTGTGTAACATAAACATCGATGAAATCATCTAATCGTAAAGCTGAGATTTGACTAATATATCTTTTTTATTTTCACAAAAAGAACAAAAAGAACAACAAACACAATTTATATAACTTTCGATTTTCTTCGTTGAAGCGATTCAGCAAAAGGTTGAGCCAATCGTCTTGTTCTAAGATAACCGGAACGTGGTTTTCTGGTTCGATGAAACCATTCAAATAATCCTTTTTGACTGATACAATGACGACGTAAGAGAAACCGAAGTAAAAATGACATTGTTTGAGCTAAAAAGAAAACAATTCGATTTGAAGATAAAGAAAAATCTTCTTACTACCTCCGTCTTCATGAATGTCTTCGAGTAGAACAAATTGTTGAATCCCAAGAAAAACAAGAGTATCATTTGTTCGTTTAGACAAAACCCGTCGAACAATTGAAAAATAACTCTTGAAAAGCAGTNGTTTCTCTTGTTTATCTGCTTTTCGATGCCATGATGTTAAAAACGAACAAATGAAACTCGGAATANCCAGACNTTCTCCTTGACTCTNATTCATAGAAAAAAATCGACAAATTTCATTTTTGAATTAACATGAATTTTACTTTAATATAAGCACGTATCAATTTTCTATTTTCGGGAATTGATTCAAGATTGGAAAACATTGAAAACAACATTCTATGTGGTACACCACTGTTCGACTTTTTCTGAATTTGAATTTGAGGTTGAGGTTGAGACGTTGATGGTGTTAAAACCTGTTGTAATGCAGAATTTGTCTCGCGTGTTTTATTGATCGTATCTTGAATTTGATTGATCAATTCAGTATTAACAACGCCTTGATCTTGCAATTGTTTCAACGGTTGAAATGCATGTTGTTCTAATTGTTGAGCTAATTTGAATTCTTCATCGATGAAAAATTCTCGTCGAGATTGAATCGATTTCAAACCTTGATCATAGAGCTGTTCGAGTTGTAATTTCTGTTCATTGTACCATTGATGAAATGAATTTAATTGTTGTTCGACTGTATCTCGACGTTTTTCACTATCAGCTTTCAACTGTTCATAAGTCAATCGAACTTCATTCGTAAGTTCACCGAAACGATTGAGTGCGACACTATTATGTTCAGCAAGATGTTCCAAACACAAACGTCGCTGACAATGCAAACAAACTGCTGATTGTACACGTTCGCAGTTGGATTCTGCTTGGCACACATAGTTATTCATCACTATTTAAACAAAAACAAATGAACGAATGATTCATTCATCATATAGTAAACGGATAACTCCATCTATCCAGCCTTGAACTAAATCGTTATGTGAATCATGCAGACGGTCATGTATTTACTATTTCAAAACAAAAAAATACGACTAATCATCCATCGAGTGGAGGCTCATCACATAATTCAGTGGAATGTGAAATTCGATGATTGCTTTTTTTTTACATTTATTTAAATAAAAACAAAAGTGTGTTAGTTATGTCATATTCGAAAGATATGTTCATCTTGCTGAGTTGATGTATTCGACGCTGATGATGGTGGCCGATCGACATTCAATACAAGATCATGAACAACTGGCAATTCTTGTAGATCGGCTGTGATCGATGGTGAATACGTATTGATAGCTCTGTCTGTTGTTTGAATAAATGAATGCATTGTTGATGATGCAATCGATGCGGTTTCATCGAGAGTAACATCTTCGAGATTAACGATCGAATTGTCTCGTTGTTTATTTGCAAAACGAAGAAAGACCTGAAATAGAAAACGAGATCATATAAGAAAAGAAAAGCCTTTTGGAATTCAATCTACATGTTCAAGTGTTGTTTGAGAAAGTGAATAATCGATAACATTCATTAATGTTTTATTTGATTCAATAAAACCGAAGATTTTCGACAGAGAATAGACTTTAGGAATATTATATTCCAAACGAGTACCATGCCGTTCCTAAACACATGAAAATAGAATATTTCAAAAGAAAAGAATTCCGTTTACTGTCATAATCGAATCAGGAAGATATTCATGAATAATATTCGAAGCTATTTGCAGAGATGATTCATGTTCAAGACGAAGTTTAAGATAATATCCTGTTCCAAATCGATGTTTTAAATGTTGTGGTGTGCCAAGACATTTAAATTGTCCATTAACCATAATTGCTAAACGTGAACAAAGAACATCGCATTCAGCCATCGAATGTGATGTTAATAGAATGGCTTTATCTTGTTTTTTCGCTTTGATTATATTATTCCAAACAATACGACGATTACCCGGATCTAAATCAATCGAATTTCAAATACAAAACTCACAACATTTCGTTGAATCTCTTACCCATTCCATTCGTTGGCTCGTCCTAAACAAAGAAAGATCTCAATATAAAAGTTCGTTTTCTTCATTTTTAACTTACCAATAAAATCAAATCCGGTTGTCCTAACATTGCAACAGCCACAGACAGTTTTCTAAAAAAAACAACTTGACCATTTCAAAACGAATCACAACAATCTCGAATTCTACCTTCGCATTCCTCCGCTATAAGTTCGAATAATTCGATTAGCAAATGATTCCATATGAAATTTTCTCAATGTCATATTGACAACATGTTCTCGATCGACAATGCCGATTAATTTCGCATAGCACATCAACGCTTCTCGACTGGTTAGATAACCGTCGACAGCATCGAACTGCGGACAATAACCGATCGAACCCGGATGTTCACGTGCCTGATGACGAATCTGTTTTTCATAGAGAAGACAATCGCCACTCGTCGGATGAATATCACCAGTTATCATTTTGAATGTTGTTGTTTTACCAGCTCCATTGATTCCTAATAAACCAAAACATTGTCCTTTCGATATGCCAAAACACAAATGATCAACAGCTAACAACGATTGACCAGTTGCACGTCGAAAACATTTCGTTAGATTTTTCGCTTGTAAAATATCGTGATTCGCTTCGGTCGTTGTTTTTGTTGAATGTAGAATTCGGTCTCGTTCGATTCTCACATCGCCATCTAAAATCGTATCTCCTGCCGGAATTTTATAGAAGAAATTCGGCCAACGAAGATCCAAATCCAGTACATAGACTGCCAGCAACGCAACAAAACCGATGCAAACCATCGCAACAATTCGATCGCCAACTAATGACATCGAAAACGGATTGACATAGAAATCTGCGTCAACGGTTCGACCAAAATCAGCCATCAATTCATTACGCATTAAATGAACAAGTCCCGAGCCGAGACAATACGATGGAAAAACGAGAAAAAATCGAGAGAGAATCGATTGAACACGAATCATGCCCGGTACCCACGAATATAATGTTAACATGAGATCGGCGATACATGTTAACATACCCGAAAACAACCAAATACAAAATGCCGCCATGAATGCCGTGCCTGTGTCTTTGAACAGCCGAACAAGACAGTAGACCAATGGTATCGATGACCAACCATAGAAAAATAATAAACAAAATATGGCTTGAGTTGTCAATGGACGAGAATTGAATGCTGATATATTGAATATTTTGATCAACGTCATGGTTAAACTAATTAAGATTAAATAGTAAACTAAATCCCAGATAAATGTCGATAACCAATAGACCCATGGTTTAACACCGCAAATAAATAGAAGACGTTTTTCTTGTGTAACAAATTCTCGTACAAGATAGAGAATAACAGCAGCTGGCACGAATGCATATGCGCAAAGCACAGTTATGGCAACACCAAAATCAGATATACGTTGTTCAAGAGATTGTTGAGAAAGTAAATCACTGTNCAATGTAAATGGATGACTGTATGTTGAAATGCCGAATTGTTCGGCGATGTGCGGCTGAGAGACTTTCGAACGAAGAATTAAATTATTCATCACATTTAAATACGATGGCAATGCATGATAACCTAGTTTTTTAGAATGAAAAAAAAATCGAGTTTTTCTCTTCGNTATACGACTGTACCTTTATTATTAAACCAAACTAGAGCATGACTTCGATTGGAATAATCATCTTCGATTTGATCACCAAATGTCAGTCCACCATAACGATTATCGGTGAATGCATGATGACTTCTCAGTAGATAGTCGTTCAATGAAACATTATTTAAATCATATAACTAAGAAAACAAAACAAAAACCGGACAATTTCGAGATTTAATTTAGTAAATAACATTTACCACAATTCCAGATTTAGTTTGACGTGTTGGTGGTTGTCCGAATGAATCCGCTGGACAAATCTAAATCGGTAACATGTCGATTTCAAACAAGGCAAACCAATGGAAAAAACTCTACTTGTAATGCTTTAGTAAAACATTCGGAACATTTCGCATAGAAATTATAATTCGTCGATTCAGTTTGTTCAGTAAAACTGTCTTGACCTTTTCCACATGTGTACGGTTCTTTGTCGGATGCTGGTGGCGCATCTTTCATACAAGTCGTGCCAATATTCGGAAATGAATTATTTCGTATTCGTTCATCGAGAAGTCGCGCGATCGGATCGCTCGTATTGGCTAACCTAGAACAAAACCGAGTTTACTCTTGAGTTCGGGAATAAGAAACATATAGATAGATGAAGAAAAAGAAAAAAAATAAACGCGAAACACTTTCAGATTCAATTCGAAAAAATTAATCATCATCCAAAGAAAACAAAAATCAATGCGCGGAAATTAAATCTATTTCGATTTTTTCACTGAATCATCACCGGTTGTTTGTTCTTGTTGTTGATAAATGAGTACATAAGCGGATTTAGTTATGATATTATCTTCGTTAGCATCGCCGACATAAGAATCATCGAACGAATGCCATTTCTTATCGACGGAATTCTTTCCGTAGGCTGTATAATGGCCGCCACCGAGACCGCCCATATGATTACTAACAGCGATTAAATCATATTTTGTGTTCGATTTTTCATTGGGATTAAGGACAAATCGCGAAAGATCGAGATCTCTCAATGGACAATCGATAAATTGATCGATTTTGTCACGGTAATATCGATTGTAATGGAATCGTTTCAATTGAACGATTAAAATCTTCGGTAACAACCAAAGATCAATCTTTTTCGAAGCTCGTTGAAGAACTTTACATTTCGTGCACATCCACAAATCATTAGTCGAGAGAGTTTCTTGTTTAGTAAACAAACGAAAGCAATCGGTTAACGTTATTGTTTGTTGTGCAGTTCGATTATTATTATTATTGTTGTTATTATTATTAGTTGAACTTGATGTGCTCTCTTGTTGTTTTCGTTCTTGTTCTTCTCGTTGTAATTTATATTTCTCAACAACTGTTGACGCAACTTGGCATACTAGTGATGCATTGTATAGACTGAAATCGATTTTATCATCGAGAATAGTTTCTAATTTTTTCATTTGTTGATTGTAATTTCGACTTAATTGGCATGATGCTGAATAGAGACTCTTATCGATGTCAGGTAGAAAATTACCAATACATTGCTAGAAAACAGAAAAAAAAACNTATTCGAATGTAAAACAAAGATTATTTTTGTTGTTGTTGAACTTACGTCAAGTGCATTTTGAATATCTTTGCCTGTACAATCACGTCTTGGAATTGTCAAATAAATTGGATAGGCAAAGTTTTGTGAGCTATTTTCTTCTCGAAATACACACGGCATTAGAATCGTGTCACTTGTTCCTCCTTTCATTGGTTGTGATGTTTCATAGAAAACAATATGATCTCGCTCGAGAATATTTGTTAATTGATTATTATCGGAATATTGTAATTGAATACGATGATTGTAGACTTCAGCCATAAGAATATAATCCGGTTTTGGTTGATGATTGTCATAATCGGGATCTTTAGTGAAATCTTCTCGTTCATCATCGATTTCCTCGCTGTCATTCGATGATGGTTCATCGTCATCTTTGCCGTTTTGTTTTTCATTTTCTGTCTCCATGCGTTCAGTTTGTGTTCGCGGTTGAAATGCCTCGCAAAATGCTTCGACAAGATTNGACATACGAAGATGTTCATCGAATCGAATCGAGTAGGTTTTGATTTGTCCGTTTAATCGAATATAAGTGATTTTAAATACTCGCATTTTACTTTTGCCGGGCAATGGTAAACTAAGAAAACAAATCGGATCGAATGTTCGTCCTTTGGTTTTACATTTCAAACATTGAACAACCGATTTAATTTGTCCGTGAAAAATCTCTTGAATTTTCGATTCATTTCGTTTCTTATAATATTCCCATTCTTCAGCAGCAAGAACCGCATCTTCGGCTGTGCCGTCATCATCTTTTTTACCCACATACGGTTTTTGNCGAACACGATTAAGATCTTCGTGTAAACCATCTAAGAGAAACGACATGAATTCCTGTGAATCTTGTTGAGCATAGCCACTAAATTGAGGTGCATATCGAGCGACGCTATGTTTGAGATTTTTCGGTGCATATGAACCGTTTCGACCCGACCACATCTCATGAATAAGTTGACCGTAGGCTTCAGCAACATCACCTTTCATTCCCAATGGATTGTCTCGATTGATATGACTTTTATATTCATTATCGAGAAAATATTTTGTTAACGAAGGCACATTCGATAGACATTGTAATGCTGAATTCATGAAACATGTATTACCTAAATTCGACAGACCACAAAGACCGGCTGTGTATGTCGATGACGATGAACGAAAATAGGAGGTGATATTACGAGNAAAACTGGGCGATGAATCTTTGACATCATAAGTTAGAATAGCATTTTTAGTTAGATCGATTTCGTCGAGGAATGAACCGGGTTTATAGTCGACTACTTCCCAATCGGAATTGATCTCTTCAGCTTTGGTTAATAGACGATTGCTTGTACTTGATGCTATGCGAAATTCATTGCAGATTTCACTTTTAATCTCATCGACAGGTGTTCGTCGACTTCGATAGATTTGTTTGATTGAATTTCGAGAAGTTTTTGACGAGCAAATTCTCAATGGAACAAGGAATGTTTCGATAACTGTGTCATATTCACCACGTGGAACAACCGTTCGAATGATTTCCCGACCGGTAATTGTATATTTTTGTTTTAAATCTTTGTAGAGATCAAACGGAATGAATGTAAAATCATTGCCTTCAACGGCATCATCACGAAGTTGAACTTCTTTCGATGATGCTGTTTCAGCTTTAGCTAATTCAGTAAAATTAATCGGTCCCGGATCAGGCACATTCGTTTCATCGGTTTCCTGCAATCCAGCAAAACGCTTCCAATGTTCGAACCATTTTTGATCGATAATAACATATTTATCTCCCAGAGACTGTTCTTTTGTAAGTAATTTCTTATATTTTTCGACTGAATCTGTCGACATCACAGGTTAATTTTTTAGCAAAATGAAATATGAGCTCGAAGATAAAGAAGGAAAGAGACAAAAAAAAAACACAAATATTGACTCAATGTTGTGCAAAACAGAATGGCAAAATGCATAGACGACTTGACAAGGGTATTCCATGGAAAATGTATGTAATTTAATCTATACAATATTGTTGTCTATCTTGCTCTGCTCTCTTTTTTGTTTCTTGACTCAAAAATGATCGGCGGTGTCTTTATTTACAATCATAAAGGCGAAGTTCTTATATCTCGAGTCTATCGAGATGATATTGGCCGTAATGCAGTCGATGCATTTCGTGTCAANGTGATTCACGCTCGGCAACAATCACGTTTTCCGGTTGTTAATATAGCTCGAACGAATTTCTTCTATACGAAACGTTCGAATATTTGGCTATGTGCTGTTGCACGACGAAATATCAATGCAGCCATGGTGTTCGAGTTTCTCAATCGAATGATTGACATAATGCAATCGTATTTCGGCAAAATTAGCGAAGAAACGGTGAANAACAATTTCGTTTTAATCTACGAATTACTCGACGAAATTCTCGATTTCGGCTACCCGCAGAACAGTGATACGGGNGTTTTAAAATCATTCATCACTCAGCAAGGTGTTCGACCGGTGACACGCGAAGAACAAACCATTGTCACATCAGCTGTCACCGGTCAGATTGGTTGGCGACGTGAAGGCATAAAATATCGTCGAAATGAATTATTTCTCGATGTTATCGAGTCAGTCAATCTACTCATGTCTCAACAAGGTCAAGTTCTAAGTACGCATGTTGCCGGTCGGATTGTAATGAAAAGTTATTTGTCCGGTATGCCCGAATGCAAATTCGGCATCAACGATAAGATAACTGTCGAAAATCGAGCCAAACCAACTCAAGATTCGACAACGACAACCAATCCAACGAAAACAGCGATCGCCATTGACGATTGTCAATTTCATCAATGTGTGAAACTCTCGAAATTCGAATCGGAACATTCGATTTCATTCATTCCACCAGACGGTGAATTCGAACTGATGCGTTATCGAACAACTAAAGATATCAGTTTACCGTTTCGTGTCATTCCTCTCGTACGAGAAATAGGTCGAACAAAAATGGAAGTTAAAGTCGTGGTTAAATCGAATTTTAAGCCGACATTAATCGGACAAAAAATCGAAATACGTATACCAACACCGCCGAACACGTGCGACGTGCAATTGTTATGTATGAAAGGCAAAGCGAAACACAAATCTTCGGAGAACGCGATCGTCTGGAAAATGAAACGCATGGGTGGAATGAAAGAATCGCAATTAAGCGCTGAAATCGAACTCTTGCCTAATGATAAGAAAAAGTGGAATCGACCACCGATATCTATGAACTTCGAAGTTCCATTCGCACCGTCGGGTTTCAAAGTTCGATATTTAAAAGTTTTCGAACCGAAACTCAATTATTCCGATTCGGATACGGTTAAATGGGTTCGATATATTGGCAAAAGTGGTTTATACGAAACACGAAGTTAGAACCTTATCTTTTCTCTATTGTGCAATATTTAATCGCTAGACAAATCACAAAATTCATTCCGTTCTCTTTCACCTAATTTCTGTATGTGTGTAATCTTTCTTACCTTTGTCCACTGTATTTATATAATTAAAAAAAGAAACGTCAACTCACTTGATAAACATTGCTGATTGATCGTACATGGCTGGAGTTAAGAGCCACGGGCGTTGGAAGATTTGAGACGGCCGAAGGAGTGTAAAGCCCATTGACATCGCGACGAATATCAACGGAAGAAAGATGTGCGAGAGAAAGACTCTCCAATTACGTTTCGTATGATGAAAACGTTTGAGTAATAAAGTTTGAAATTGATGGANATAGAGTTGACGACCGGTGACTCGTGCTGGTTTAGTCAATGGCGTGAGAGTCGACTGAGAAATCGCGGGTATTTGACCGCTACTACCACTGATCGTTGAAATACCATCTAACGTTGCGTTTGATTCACCGCCAACACCACTATCGTCACTATGTGATGACGATGTTGGCGTATGATCAATGACGATTTTCGGAACTGTTGAATTGTCAATNGAATCGTCCATTTTACCTTGATCAGCTAGTTCAGTTACCCAGAGAAAAACCTNCGTGAAATTCAAGTAAATCAATTTCTTTACTCAAGCAAAATGAAACGAACTTCTTCGAGTGTCGTGTCCGATAGACCGTAGTTGCCAATAGCTAGTTTATCTTTATTCAATTCTAATTGTTTAAATAAATTCTCGAATCGATCTCGATATTCATATTTCAGTGAATAGGTGATTTCATTTCCTGTATGTTCGCCAACGGTTATTTCGGGAATTTGCTTGAGAAGAAACTCTCGAATTTCATTCAAATGTTGATCATCTATACAAAAACAAAAATTGAAACAAACAAAAAACAGAAGTTCATTTTCTACTTTTTAATTTCAATTTGTGCTGAAGTTTAAATTTGAGATCGATTGTCAAACTATAACCTTTGCCGAAGCGTTTCTTTAAAAACATCGACGAGCCACTGCACAACAATCGTCCTTGATGAATAATCGCGATTCGATCACTGAGCGTGTCAGCTTCATCGAGATAGTGTGTTGTCAGTAGGATTGTTCGGCCAGCTCGATGTTTAAATATAACTTCCCAGATACTTCGTCGAGCCATTGGATCAACACCGGATGTTGGCTCATCGAGTATAACAGTNCGAGAACCGGCTACGAAAGCGATACTCACAGAAACTCGACGACGAACACCACCGGACAGTGACGAAACACGTTCGTGTTGAAATGTCCAAAGACCCATACTACTCAACAATCTAACACACAAAGAACAGTTTAAAAAAAAAACTTTGAAAAATCGAATTAGTCCTACTCGTTAATATCTCGATCTAATTCTTTCGAACTCATATTGCCTTTCAATCGGCCGTAGAATTGTAAATGTTCTCGAACAGTCATGAAATCAAAGAGAATATCTTCTTGCGGACATAGACCAACATTCTTTCGAATCTGATCATAATCCGTAGTGATATCTCGACCATAGATGCTCGCTGTTCCGTTTGTCGGTGGATAGATACCAGTTAAAACATTGATTGTTGTTGTCTGTAAACAAAGAAAAGATCAAATCGATGTNCAATTNAATTCGTCTACTTTTCCAGCTCCATTATGTCCGAGTAGAGCCGTGATTTGATTTTCATAGAGTTTCAACGAGAGATTCTCCACAGCTTTCTTATTCTCGCCGAATTGTTTCGAAAGATTTTCGAATGCTATTCCCACAGTTAAATTCGTCGGTTCTTGTTCATTATTTGGATCGATTTCTAGTTTTTTTTTCAATCAAATCTTTCAAATAAAATCAAAATTTCTTTCTTTCTCTCTCCTACGTTTCATTCGAACAGTGAATGGATTCGGTTGATATTCTCGTTCGATTTCCAAGTTTTGTTTGTTCTTCGAAATTCCCTTCCAAACACACCATGTCGACGGCAAACATGGATACCAAAATGGTTTTCGTCGAACATTTTTACCCGGCAGAATCGATCGAACGTATTTGCCAATTAAACCGTAGAGAATCGAATCGATGATCATCATCAAACAAGCAAGACCGAAGTTCATTTCATCTTTAGGAAAGATCGTTTGAAACAACGTCGACCATTGAATACCATCGCCTTGGTATTCGAAACGAGTGAGATAGATCGATGCATAGCCGAATGCTGTTGCACTTGATAAACTCTTTTGGAAAAACAAACGATTTACAATGCTGTTTTTTGTCTTTCGAAAGTGACTTACAATGAGAATTTTATGAACCATTTGCATTTTAGCTTCGAGAAACATGATTAAAATAAATGGTAAATAGGAAATGAAATAAATTAATATTCCACAAAGTGTTGCAAGATTAGCTTTCGTAAAAAATGAGCTCACTAAATATCTAGACAAACAACAAAGTTACTTTCGATAACTGAATTCGCATCAAACAAACCCGAGCATTAATGCTGAAAGTGCGAGCGTGAGCAACGGTGTTACGATCACCGTTAATTCCGATGCCGGAAAAATGTCACCATATTTCAGAACAACTAAATGAGAAAATCAAGATTTCATTTGAGATTTATCTGTGAAACTAACTTGCAACAACAATCGACACGATTATCATTGGTATGTAGGAACTGATTAGCCAAGATATAAAATTGACTGCCGAATTCAAACCCATGATTCTCATTGTCTGCAAAGCGAAAAATCGAATTTTCTTTTTTGGGAAACAGAAAACTATTCGATTTACTTCTTCAACATTTCGTTCTCGTTCACGCATTAGATTCTTAATCGATACACCCAATGTTGCTAAAACAAACGCTCAACATTCAATTCATTCATCCATCAACATCATTATCTCTCACCTGTCCACATCAATGTTCCCAAAATCGGCAGAATAAAATAATTGACATATGACGATTCTTTTCCTCTGTACGAAAAAAAACCGAAAACATCAACTGATTGTCCTTGAATTTTCACTTACGGATCGCCTCGATAGCAAGGATAAGGCATTAATTGCATGTAAACAACTGGATTTTTTGGACTCGTTTCTGAATCTTCGAAATGCACGTCGATCACAGCTCGTTCAATGAGATCTTGCAATTGAATATATCCTCGAAGGTAATGCATTTCACGGAAATAATCCGTCTCCGGTCCCGGAAAGAACAGCCAACTCGTCAGTTGTTCAGTCGTTCGAACACTATCAACATCCATACGGATTTTAATATGCATATGTGGAGGAATATAGTTCGCGTTCGGATTCGAACTATTCAAATTCGAGAAAACGATGCCTAACAAAACAAATCTTTTGTTTTTGCGTTCGAAAATCTAAATCTTTGAATTACCGGCGATAACCATTCGATTTCGATGTAGTTCTTTCGCACGTTCGACCAATTCGGCTTCGGTTTGCAGCGGTTCGAATCGATTCAATTCGATACATGGCAAATAATCGCTGAATTGTCTGAGAATGGTCTCGATTGTTTTGAGAACATCGACATTGGTTCGACCATTGAGTTTGTCTAACATCGAATGAATCGATTGCATATCAATCGGATTCAAACCGAAGATTTTACTGAAGAGTTCTTGAATCAATCGATTCGAGAGGATTTTCTACGAAAATAAAATCGTGCAAAGCACAAGACTCGCTCGAGACGAGATTTACTTTGATATTATTGGTATTTTGTAGATCGCCGATGAGTGAAGTTAAATTCATCGGTGATTCGACCCAAGATTTAGCAAATTGATGAAGTTGATCTAATTCTTCGAAAGTTCGATTGATTTTCGCAATGATTGCGTTCGAAACAGGTGTAGCTGGAGCGTAGAGAATCTTTCCGACGAGTAATGGTTTGATTAACGGCCAGACTATGTAACCGACTTCACTACTGTCTTTTATACTTCGACGAATATCCGCACAATCGACTTTTAAATCTAATTTTCGGGAGAATAAAGAGATTATTCGAGAGAAACGATCGAACTCAAACCTTCATCGATCGATTCCGGTGCTTTCGGTTGAGTTGTACTTGTTTGATTGACTTTTTTGATCTCTTCCTCTCGAACTTCAGCAGCCATTCGTCGTTGAGGAACGGGTCCTCTATCGATTTCAGCACAGAATATATTCGATATTTTCGATAATTGATCCGAATCTTTAAATTAAATCAAATCAAGTCTTATTTTCGTTCGTTCTTTCTTCATTTCTATTTACTCAAATCATCCAAACGATGCATTCGTGTCAATAGTTCATTCATATTCGTTACAATTGGACCTATTTGTTTGAATATTTGAATTTCATTTTCATNCATATTCACCAAATCAACGATCGATGAACCACCGGATGCAGTAAACTAAAACATTCAAAGAATAATAGAACATCGAATTTTTTTGTTTCAATTACATTTCGAATTTTCGCTGGCAGAAGAAAATGTTCATTGAATAGATTGAAGATTTTCAATTGTTTTTCGAGCGAATTTTCGCAAGCAAATTCCGAGAATTGTTCTAACGAATAATTGCCCTCAAATTTCAAGTAAGGCCACGGTTTAAATATCGTTTCATTGAGCAATTGAACATCACAAACAGTCTTCTGATAGTCTGAATAGGAATTCAATAGAAACTTAAAAACAAACGACAAATAAATTTAATTAAATAGAAACAAAATTTGTTACAGTTGGATCTTGAAATAAACGAGCTCGTTGAAGTAATGGAACGATTGAATAAGGTACATTGTAAGGTCCTTGTAATCGATTTGTTACAAGTGACAAATCGTGAAATACATCTCGGAGAGGTAAACCATGAAGATTATTTTCGATGGTTATTGTGAGATTGTATAAAACATTGAGACCATTTTTAATTGAAAGAATATCACGCTGAATTGATTCATCAGGTAGAATCCAGAAGTATTTTTCAATTAAATCCGAAATATTCGATTTCAATTCAACGAATTCCGGAAGGAAATTTGTAAATTTTCGAAATAATCGATAGATTTCAACAGGACTGAGAGTATCTTGATTGATTTCATTGATCAATTGAGTTAACCATTGATTATTATTAATTAACAATCGAAAATCATTTTGAATTACTGGAATTTCAGTAAACAATCGTTCGATATTCAATCCATTGAATTTCTACATTCAACAAATCAGAATATTTCAACAACAATCAAAGAAGAACAAAACAACAACAACAACAACCTTTATTTGAATATCTCGACCGTACTGTCGATTGAATTCCTCGTAAGTTTCGTTGTACAACCGCTCGCTAATGCATAGATTCCATTCGATGATTTCGATCGAATGATTGAATGAAAAGACATAAGTTTCAATCTGATTTCGATCGCAGAATATTCGATAGAGATCACTTGGCATCCGGATTTGTTCGCGTAATTTCGTATTGAAATACCATTGATGTAAATCCGTGATGTTTCGTTTTTGTTGAAGAAACCTCGTGAAATTACCAGCATCTTCGAAGAAATCATTGAGTTGAACGAATTTATGCGTATCCGGTGAGAGACTTGGCGTGAACAGTTCGATGAGTGGTGTCAATTGTCGAATTGTTCGAATGATTGCTGTGTCACTGAGGATAAAACGAAGGAGACCTGGAAGAATCTTCAAACGTTCTAATGTATTGAGTAGTGTTTGTTTGAGACAATCGATTGTTTGAAGAGAAATCGAACGATGTTGCATGATATCAACGAGATTTTGATATTTTCGAACGTTTTTCACAACGTCAATGACGAGTGAACAGCTGAATTTCGATTGAAATTGATTTTCAATTAATTCACGAACCTTAAAAAAATGACAACGATCAACTTCTTCTACTATTTAGNCAATTNGTTTTCTGTCTCTTACNATGCCAACTGTTTTGTTCAATCGAAAGAATTGCGACACTTCGGCATAATCTGTATTTGGATTTCCCGAGCATTGAATATCGTCTGTTGATGTAAGCATAGTCATGAATGTGTTGATGAGTTCAAAAACACGACCAACGCCGAATATGTAGTTCAAAATAGGATCATCGGGAATGAGATTGATGAACGGCTCGACGCAGAGAAATTCTAAGGCATCGGGAGAAAATGAATTGAACATTTGCACGAAATCAGGAATATTCAGTTGCTGAAAAGAAAATTCGAATGTTTTTTTTTCTAATTTAAAGGAGGTTTTTATTCACTCGTTTCTGTCGTTTGACCCATTGAGTATAGTCACCGACATTTGTCGGAATGACAAATGATTTCGGTAGATTAACTGGATGAAATAGATTCGACCAATCGATATATCGAGATTTTATTATCGATCTCGTGGTTGTCGGTTTCGGCTGTGTTGTTGTCGTCAATCGAATCATCTGAAAAACGCAATCTTTCGAAAATTCTGCATTTTCATTTGCGAATTCTCACTCGTGTCGGTTCAGGTGTTGTTAGGAAATTATTGAGTTGATTTAATTGATTGACTATATTCTCGATTGTACCTCTCGGAACACCGCCGATCAATGAAACTAATTGATCAATATTGACCAACGGAGTTAGAATCGGTATTGCAATGTCAAATGTTCGAATTATTGGCGCNTCGAGAATGCTCGGATTGAATGTTCGAGTGATTTGTTTGAAGAAATTATATGTCGAATAAAGATTGAGTCCTGCTACTTTCATTCGACTTAAGAGCTCACTAACAGCTGCAACACTTTCCATGCTCAATCGAAGATCATTTTCGAATGAACCCATGTTATTTACTGAGAAAAATATATTTGCTAGACCTTGGAATGCTGTTAAGGAAAATTCCATATCAGAAAAATAAGCTTGTAACTAAATAAAAAAACGGATTTTTAGTTTTTTTAAGATTCAAAATTCGATTGTTTTTTTTT
>JGI26532J50257_10000696_pt1 | contig 16375 bp, 20 predicted proteins | sample ThiBiot_500_plan_FD_50257 | JGI IMG/M metagenome (IMG submission 50257) | reverse complement strand
GAGAAAATTAAAATGTTGATGTCGAACTAGTGATATTTTTTTTCAAATTCCCACTACGATCTTTCGTTATTTTGAGGGAACGTAAATATTTTTCTTCCATCATTTACCAATATCTAACATCCATAAGATAATTAAAGTGTCAGCTGTAACGAAAGTTAAGCGCTCAGAATACTCGAATAATTAAAACTATAAACTATGGAGTAATGGAAACAAATTGATTGGCTATTGAGAAGTAGAAAATTTTTTTGCGTATGCAAGATTTCAACTCAATCAAAAGCTTTGATTGCATTCGCACCGCATTTCGCACCTGAGCTCGTCTCGTGTGCCATCTATTTATTTAATATCTTATCATAAAAAGTTAACAGTTTAAGATATGTAAAAAAAACAGAGATCTAAGAAAATGTTATTCATATTATTTCTTTTTTCCTTCTTTGGTGGGAACGGTTCGGTTTTTGAAGCGAAACATAGAAATTTGAGAGAATTAGAAAAAAAAGAAGATGCGTAATTAATTTCTGGTCATTTGTTTTCACACCAGAAGGAGGATCTGATAATAGTACCGATTCTTTCTATTTTTCGAGTAACAATTTGATAAATCTACTTCCAGCGACAGGATTGTTTCATCATTATCGTTTGTTGAGTTGTACTGCTGTTTTAATCAAAACTTAATCCATTTTACACTCCAAATCAACTAGTGGAATAAACTATGTTTTGTCTCAGTTGTTATGGAGATCGAAATATGGTTTAAAACTTTAGAAATGAATTTTTTCCAAGATTTTTCGTGATTATTCGTACATGAAATTTAAATGTGAGGAGCATGGAAGATCGTAACAAAAAGAAACAAGATATTAGAAAGATATATCCAGTGATGTGCGGATGAATAGTATAGTCTTTCAAAACGAAACAAGATTTAATAACTACGTTTATTAAAATAATTTTAAGTAAAAATGAATAGTTCTGATTTTCTCTGTCGCAATTAAAACCATTGTGAATTCGGTTCGTTTTTTAAAGCTATCGGTTCGGTTCGAATCGGTTTTTGGCTTTTTTCGTTCGGTTCGGTTTTATTTTCAGAAAACTCGAACCGTTCCTGACACTGGCTGGAATCAGCACCACATTGTCGTTCAAGTTGCGCTTGTATATTGTCAACAGCTACTCCCACGGCTTTTTTAATCATCATATGAATTGCTTTCTTTGTTGCTTGTCGCACTATTGTATTCATATCTGCAGTCTTCTGCTCAATAACTGGATTAATTTCAGCGCAAACTTCTCGAGTAGTTTGATGTTTAATTTCTTTCGATGTTACATCGTGAATAGCCAATTTGTTCACTTGTTTCTCATTTTTCTTCGGATAATCTTTTGAATATAATCCACGAAATGCTTTCGGAGATGCTTCACGCATTTCACGGACAATATGATCTTTTTTTGACTAAAAAATCGTTCATTATAAAAAGAAAAAAACTGTACAGCAACAATAATTACTTTAAAATTTTCTGGAATTTTTCTAACACGTTCTTTGATGAAATAATTCGAACGTTCAGTTAATTCATCGACAGTACTTTGGTCCGAAAAGACGCCTCCCATTTCTCTTAACGTATGCTAAACAATCGATATAAAATCTTGGAATATTTCTTTAATTCAACTACCACATATATATATATATATATATATATATATACATCGATTTTTTTATTGTCTTCGAAAATAATATTGACATAGCAACCTGACGAATGTCATTAAAAAGTATCACGAAATTCGCAACTTAACAAAGAAACAACATGAAATCAGGCAGCGAACGTTTTCTTTCTCTTGATAAATCATGATTTAATAGAGCAACAATTTCGTCGATCGATTTATGCAAGTGGGATTTTTTTCACCAAAAAGAAAGCTTTCGTGATTCATTCAGGCTTATTTTCATAAAAGTCATGTTTTGTGAATCACAGCTTAAATGTCATCATTCATTGCCTTCGATATAATTATATATATTTGTTAAATTTATACGTTAAAGTAGTAATTGTTAATAAAGCTCTTCATGAAATTTAGAAAAGAATTCATATCAATCGTCAATGGCAGCAGCACAGTCAACAATAAGCGAATTTTACTATGCTTGTCGTAATAATAATATTAATCTTGTCAGATCACTTGTAGAATCGATGACACCTGATCAAATAGACAAAGTAGAACGAAATGATGAAATCGTTGAATTATTTTTACGTAAAAATACGGATGATAAATTTGTGGGAGATCTACGTGATGAACTTGAATGGATAGAAGTTGGCGAAAAAATTGATCAAAAAGCAAAATCAATTCGACAAATGTTAGAAACGTATTCGAATCGAGAAAGAAAGAAGAAGAAAAAGAAGAAAATTCTAATTGAAATGATCGAACTGGGTGATTATTATAATATTACGAAGATCAAATGGCATTTCGATCAAGCTTATACAGAAGAAACAGAATTCTATACACGATTAAACAAATCATTAGCCAAAGTAGATGAATTAGATCCAGATGATGAAAGTCAACGACAATTGCTAGGCTTTCTTAATCTTATTTGTTGTCATCCTAATTTTCGAAAGTATGACTATTAAGGTGAAACATTTCGTGGCATGCAAATGGATGCTAAGGATTTAAACAAATACAAAACTGGTGCTAAAATCATGACAAAATCTTTATTATCTACGTCAAAAGTTCGACATGCAGTAGCTGCTGAATTCGTTACCGATTATTTCATGGAAAATCAAGACGATTAAATTTGGATATTTTTGTTTTTTTTCTTTCTATTTTTTATATAAAAAAAGAAGAAAGAAGAGAATCCTTGTTGTTAAACTTCTCTCTGTTTTTTTTTGACAGTCGACAGTTGTATGTTGAATATAATTTAAATGACAACAAACGAAGTAGAGCATGCAGTTATTATTGATCGTTTACAAGCTATCAGTGATATTATCGATGAACCTGATGAATTTCTCTTGCCTATTAATGGGTACGAACAATTGCCATTAGTTCTACTAGAAACTGCTGTTGAAGAACTCGTTGATATTTTACCAACGATAAAAACTTATACACATATGGCCAAAGAAAAATGTCAACAACCTATCGATGGACTTTCACAAGATGAATCGGCGGCTATTATGCTTTATACAATGGGTTGGCAACCACATGAACAATGTTTGTATTTTACTCTTAATTCTACTCTTCGAACAGCAATCCGACAGAAATTGAAACCATGGTTACTCTATTTGAAACTTCTTCTACACGGATTAACGCGTTTGCCTAAAATCTCTGCAACAGTCTATCGATATGTTCGAACTGATTTAAGACAACAATATCTCATGGGAAAGACTATCATTTGGTGGGCATTTTCAACATGTACAAAAGCATTAAATTCTCTACAAACTGAAGATCATCTCGGTCAGATTGGCTCACGAACATTGTTCATAATCGATTGTGAAACAGGCAGAGATATTAGTCAGCATACATTTTTTTCATCATCTAACGAAATATTACTTATGGCTGCAACACAATTTCAAGTCATTGATTGTCTTGATCAAGGTGATTTATTTATTGTTCGTATGAAAGAAACTCAACCGATCTATCCACTTTTACAGCCTGTCATTCAACTTCTACCTCCGATCTCTCGATCGAATGATTTATTTGATCCAAGTATACTATATAAAATACTAAAAACAAATCAAATCAGCTGTATTTTTTTTAAACTTTAGATCAAAGTCTGATGTCTTCACCAATTCATTATCGAAATCCACGATTACAGAAAATTGTTCATGCTAAACAAGGCAAAGCTCAATTATGTCTTGGCTCGATGGAATTAGTCGATCAGGACATGGAAATTCTCGCAAATTTTCTCCTACGAGATGATACGAAATTAACATCACTCAATTTAGAAAATAATCGAACAGGTCCAGGTGGTGCTGAACATTTAAGTTTAGCATTACGAACAAATAAAGTAAAATACTTGTAGAAACATAATCCATTTGTTAAATATCTTTTATTAGACACTAACAACACTCAATCTACGAAAGAATTCAATCTGTATGCAAGGTGCACAACATTTAAAAGAAGCATTACAGCAAAATATCGTATGAATTATGTTTTATTCTTGTTTGCACGATTGATTATCTCGTCATTTCAGGCATTAACAACACTAAATCTCTCCGAAAATAAAATCGGAAATAATGGAATATGTCATTTAAGTCAAGCATTACGTCAAAATACCGTACGTTCTTATGCTTTGGTTGTCATGATTTTAGTTTTTGATTTGATAGGCATTGATTTGTCTCAATTTGAAAGATAATGATATTGGACACGAAGGAATTGAACACTTGAGTGAAGCATTACGGCACAATAAAGTAAAAATAGGATACAAACGATTTCAATCAAATTCGTTTTCGGTTCATAGGTTTTGACAGTTCTTAATTTAGAAAAAAATCGTATTGGTCTCGAGGGAATTAAATATCTCACAGATGCATTACTTCAAAATACCGTAAGAGAAATATTTTCCAACAATTATTTTCTTTCTCGATTGTTCTAGTCTTTGATATCATGCAATCTGAAAAACAATCACATCAAAGATGAAGGTGTTCAATGTCTTAGTCTTGCACTATTACGAAATACAGTAACTGAATCACCAGAAAATTCTTTTTTTATTTTTGTTATTCGAAAATCTAATTTAGACATTAACAACGCTCAATCTCGAACATAATCAAATCGGTAGTTCTGGAATGCAACATTTGAGTAATGCATTACTCTATAATATTGTAATTAGATTGAAGATATTTTTCTATTTCGAAAAAAAGTTCTTAAATTTAGGCATTGACTTCACTCTATCTTGATGCAAACGATATTCGAGATGAAGGTGTTCAATATCTCAGTGAAGCACTTCGGCACAATTCAGTAGAAAACAATGTTGTTCTCATGTTTTATTAATTCTTTTGTTTAGATACTTACAACTCTTACACTTTCGTATAATAAAATAGGTGAATGCGGTGCGCAGCATCTCAGTGAAGCATTAAAACACAATGCCGTATGAACAAGAAATAGAAAGAAAAGAGATTTTGTATTGATGATTGTGTTTAGACATTGACTTTAATTAGTCTATCAGCGAATGAAATTGGAGAAAACGGAGCGAAACATCTAGCAAATGCAATTCGACATAATTCAGTAATATTTTTATTACATATTATTAAATAATTCTCATTGATAACGTGTTTGCAGACATTGACAACATTAAATCTTGAAAGTAATCAAATAGTCGGTGGTGAAATCAAACGTTTTCGCGATATCATGCGACAGAAAAAGGTGTGCGAATAAACATCCGATGAAAAAAGATTTTAATCTTGTCAATTTGTAAGGTTGCTATTCGTTTTGATGCAACAAAAATCAAAGAAGAGGGAATCAAACATTTAAGTGATGCATTACGAATAAATACGGTAAGATAATACGTAGGACTTCTTTGCGTGGCTTTTATTTCCTTTTTTTTCTACATTCGTAGGCGTTGAGGACACTTCGACTTAGTTCAAACGAAATTGGTGATGCCGGTGCAAAATATTTAAGTGATGGTCTTCGACATAATTCAGTGAGAAACGAACGATGCTTCAAATAGTGTTCATTTGATTTTCCTCTATAATCTAGACATTGACAACACTTGTTCTTTCATTCAATCGAATACGATACGAAGGCGCACAGCATATTCGAGATGCACTACTTCAAAATAATGTACGATCATGCAGTTGCAATAGTAAAAGGATAAAAATAGGAAATATTTCTGTTTGTAGACATTGACAAATCTGGATCTAGGATATAATGATATGAATGAGCAAGGTGTGCAATATCTCAATGGTGCATTACAACAAAATCGAGTTTGGATAATTGATTTCATCGATGAATTTTACTTTTGTTTTGCTTGCTTTCAGACAATTACTGTTCTCAATCTTTGCTCGAATGATATCAAAGATAAAGGTACTCGATATCTCTGCGATGCACTTCGAAATAATAGAGTAACTTTTAAGAAGAAAAAAAAGCTTTCAGCTTATATTTTCCTTGCATATCTATTCAGATATTAACAACATTGAATCTTGCAAATAATAATATTACTGATCGTGGCGCACAGTATCTACACGATACATTGAAAAATAATACCGTAGATGATAAAATATTATTGAATTTAAACTGTTGCTTTTTTTGTTTAGATATTAACAAATCTGAATTTCAAAAATAATCTTCTCACCGATCGAGGCGAACGTTATCTTCTTGAATTAACAAAACTCAATAAGAATCTCAACATAAACTGGGCTTGTGATGAATCGAATTTCTTTTGAAAATGAATATTTTACGTACAATATTCTTTATTTAAAAAAAAGAAACGTTTACAATGACTACAACTAAAATTGCGTTGAGAGAAAACAGAAAAAAAGAAGAAGAGAGACTAGATCGATGTAAAAAAAAACACATGAAGTATATAAAAAAAAAGAAACGACTGAGATTATTCAAATTTGACTATAAATAAAATACATCAAGATCGTTGGCATTCTCGGTTATTTACACATCGCCTTCGACTAGAGTTGAGAGAGATGATTGTTTGCCTGTTGTTAGTGAAACTCGGTGACCATTCGTACTTATCAATGGTCCGTAACCATTACTTCCTTTATCGGACATTGTCGAGAGTGGTGGTGGTGGTGGCGGAGGAAAATTCGAACTTCGACGTCGAATTGAATCGTTACTTCCCGAATAATCAGCAGAACCAGATGGATCCCGTTTTATTTCTTGTTTCATTAATTGTAAACGTCGTTTTATGTAATTATATTGTTTATCAGGAAAGAATCGTGTTACCCAAACAATAACATCAAAAATCGACTAAAAATTTTTTTACAAAATCAAACAATATCGACAAATATTATAAATGACATACAACAATAAAAACCATCATATACCAAAACCAAATAAATGTAAAAATCTGTTGTGAGAATAGATTCAATGGTAGAACACATTGAACTGTATAACGGTGTGAATCTCGAGGATGAAGAGCTTCACGTATTTGAAAATCACATAATGTTACTTTAGGAAAATATTTCGATTGAGTATCCCAACCTAAATAAAAACGAAATGTTTATTGAATTCAATTGATGGAAAATACCTCGTCCTTCGATAATTCGTTGTAAAACTTGTACACCAAATAAATGAAATTCCTGACCAAGAAAAAGATTCAGCAGAAATATTTGAAAAACAGAATTCAATATGAATAAAGCTTTCGTTGTAAAATAAACAATGATTAAATAATTGCCTAAATATTTGCCCATACAAATGCAAACAATCATGAGAATTCGTTTCAAATTCANATGATGTTCACGTGCATCCGGTTGTCGTCGTGGATCATCGACATATTTATCAATAGCTTCGACAATATATTCCATTAATTCGGTTTTATATTGATCATCTTTGGTCGCTGTATTGACAGATTTATAATTGATCGATGCATCGACAATATCACGAATATCGATGCCACTACGACGAGATAGTGAACGCCAAATAATATGTGGAAAATAGAAACAAAATGCTTGAAGAAGTAGAATAAATGGAATCCATTGATAATAACGAAGTTCATTTTGACGTCGTTCACGTTCGATTNTTGGCACTTTTTGATCGTGTGGGATGTAGTATGTATTCGAAACCCAACAGATATCATTTACATATTCCTAGAATTTTGCTTTTCTATCAAACAAAAAACCTTATTCAATCGATTGAATTCTTCTACCTCATAATTCTTCGTAAATTGAGCTGGTACCCAACCTATTCAATANCAACTATNGAAAAGTAACGATCTCCTATCGACACTTACATTGTATATGTTTTGTTCCAAATTGTTTATTAGTAACAACAATGGCAAAGAGTACCAGCATTAAAACGGTGTATTTGTACGATACACGATCAGCAAAACTATCGTCACAACGTGATCCACCAAAAACTAACGATGGTAAACGTGTTACCATACCGATGATATCCATTTTCGAAGTGAATTTTATCTATGAAGAAAAAACAACAACAGAAGAATACTTGACACGATGTATCGATTTGGTTAATTAAGATCTAATAAATAAATATAATAGAAAACTAGATAGATGGAAAGATTCGTCCTTAAGAAGATAACCAATGGAAAGACTATCCATGTCGCTAGATATCGATCAAGAAAAAGAGAGAACGAGCGATATACTGATGATGATTTTTTCGCGTTCTTTCTTTATTCTCTATGGATAACGCATATATAAGAATAATTCATCGTCTGGTTTTCTTCTTCTCTAGAACAGCAAAAAAATAAATAAACGCGATAATTAATTATCAATGAATAAAGAATCAAATTGTTCTTCTAGTTCGACAAATTCAACAGATGAATCTCATCCATTATCATTACCATTATTTCTCTCGGCATCATCATCATGTTTAAAACCTTTACGAGATCGAAATCGAACCAATCTTAAACGGCGTATTAATCTTTCGCGTAGTCAAGTTTTAAGTAATGATTTCGAGAATGAAGATAATCTTCCACGAACCAATAGTACACATAAATCAGTTTCAACTACAAATAATTCTCAATCAGCAACAGCAGCAGCGGCAGCACTATCGTCATCATCATCGCAACCATCAACACGTATGAATTTATTGAATAGCATTGAAAGTTAATAGACATGTGTTTCTTTTTCTGATTTAGCAATGATTCATACACATGCAGAACTTTATTCGAAAACTGCCAGTCCGAAAACTCCATCGCCTATTCATACGACAGTTACATGCAGTCAAGTTTGGGAACGTTTAGCGTCCAATGAAGAACATCAAACTGCTGTTTCACAAAAATCGAATACATCGTCGTCGTCATCATCNACAGCATCGAATATACCAACACATATCTATTTTACATATGATCAAGAAGAGAACAATGATGAAGACGATGATGAAATACAGCCTAATGATAAAGATGATTTCCAATATGTACCTGTTAGTAGTCAATCAAAATTAGTTCAATTCCAATTTTTAACATTTGCCAGACAGCAATTAGATATCACTGAAGAAAATACTGATCAAAAGAAGAAAGATTATGATAGCGATGAGGATGATGATGAAGACGAAGACGAAGATGTAGATGATGAAGATACACTTATTGATTATGGCGCGGAAGAAGGTGAACAAGACAATGAAGGACAAGAAGTAAATTTGAATTTATTCATCCATCATCATCATCGTCATCATCGATGATATTCTAGAATCGTCCGTCAAAAAAACGTAAACGTTCTGTATCCACAACGGATTCTCTTGATGGTATTCCTCCATTTTCTGATCGTACAACGAACGATGCAACTTCTGCAGAAGCAGCAGCAGCATCGTCATCATCAGCAACCACTAAACCACCACGTAATAAGAAACCTAAAATCAAAGACCCCAATGCTAACTTTCAACGTTTAAATATGCGCAAGAAGAATTTTTCTCATGCAAAAAAACATCAATTTGCTAAACATAAACGTAATGCATTCTATCGTCGAATGCGTAATGCCGGCGGTAAATAATCAAAAACATTCTTAATTATCAATTTTTCTTTTTTCTTTCCAATAACATATGAACAAAAAAAATATTAGAGAACGAATAGTTTTTTTTGTATCACAACAAAATGTTTATATTAAAAATATGTTGTATTTTCTGATGTCACTCAGTACTGTTGAATATTGTTGTTGTTGTTGTTATTAGTGTTGTAGTGTCATAAAGGCCAGTTAAATCATTAAGATTAAAAACTTTAGGCATCCAAGTTGTTGCAGCAAATAAAATTGTAAGAAAACCAATGATATTCATAGCTATACCAGCTTTAATCTATGTCGATTACGAAAATCGAAAGAGAAAGATTATTCAAAGTAAATGAGATTTTTTTTTGTAAATGTTACCATGTCAGTNACTCGCAAAACACCACTACTAAAGACGATAGCATTTGGTGGTGAAGCTTAGAAAAGAAAAACAAAGAAAATGATTATTTTTAATGAGACAATTTTTCTGTTTTCTATATACCGATCGGCAACATAAAAGCGAGAGAGACAGCTAGTGTACATGGAAGAATGTAATAAGCTGGATGAACACCAGATGTTGCGGCCTAAATGTTAAATATATAGATTTTTCTTCTTTGAAATCAATCAATCCAAAGNCAACATACAATTGAATNAAGAACAGGAAAGAATATAGTTGCTGTACNTAAATTTGATGTNACTTCAGTAAATAATCCACTAATAACGATAACAATGAATATAACGGCTGTTTGATTTATCGTCGATAGAAATTTAAGTGCATTAGCAACCTCATCCGATAGGCCGGAAGTCTAAAAAGAAATTGTTTCTTGATTGTAAATATTTAAAAAAAAATATTCACTTCAAATGCCGTTGCAACGGCAAGACCAGCACCTAATAAAAATATCACACCCCATGCCACATTCTTCGATAGATCATTCCACGTTACAATGGGTTCATATTTAAAATTTTCTAAAGAGAAAAATCAGATGACGAACTTAAAACATGTGCCTCTTCATTTTGTTATTACTTTTAAACGGATTCGAGTTAGGTAAAAATAATGGAAGTAATCCACAGAAAACAGCCACTGTACTATCGCCGACATAACTATGAAGACAAAAAAAGAATCATTCTCTTGCAAGCAATCTTCTTTTCGATTATTTATGTATACCCTTTTTGAAATAGAAGATCCCAACCACGTGTACCACCGAATTCTCGTGTTAGCCAAAGAAGAACCGTGAGAACAAAAATAAACAAAACAGAATATTCACTCCAGCTAAAATTGAATTTTTTTTATTTCTCAGATTTCAGTAGATCTCTATTCGGATTACCTTGGTTTGCCAAGATCGTTGTATTGTTTAGCTAAGAAAACTTTTAATCGCGCTTGAGATTCACGTGTTTCAGCATCTAATCGCCATTGAAAGAATCTAGATAAGAAAATAAAGAACAAATCTTCGACGAAAAGAATTCGAACTCTTTTCGATTGAAAGATATCTGTAACCATATCCAACAGATTATCAACATTATTAGGGCAACAGGCAAAGCAAATAAAAGAAAATTAAGAAAATTAATTTGAAAACCTGTGCCCGCAAATTTCCTAAATAGATCAAAATTTGTAAAAGAAAATAAGATTGTACTCTCTTTTGTTTGGTTTATTACTCATCAGTAAAAGCTTTAACATAAATATTCGGTGATGTACCAACAAGACTTGAGAGACCACCGATACTTGCTGAATAAGCAGTTGCAAGAAGAAAACCTTTTTTCATATNGATATATTTCTTTTCATGCGGTTTAACAATGACTATCGACGGTCGACGTCTCCATGGACGACTAGCTTTTACTTCAACTATTGATTCTGTTTTTCTAATTAATAATTACAAACACACAATACGAAGAAATATTTCAATTATTTAAGATAACACATACGGTTCTTCGATATGAAATGCATTAAGAATAACTTCTGTTGTTGTTTGACCATTAGGTACATCCGTTTCTGCTAATTCAAGTGCTTCTACAACACACAATCATTTAATCAAACGAATTAATTGAATATAACTGACCATTGACAGCTGAAGTTGCTTCTTGAATGGCTTGTTTTTTTCCAAGATATTCTTTGCCATGATGTTCAAGTTCATCGACAATTGCAATAGCAACAGGACACATAATCGATGTTGCTGAAGAATTATTTATCCACATGGAAAGAAATGCAGTGACACCCATTAAACCAGCCATAGTCCTAATTTATTTGAGGAGAATCTCAATGTGAAATCTTTTAGAATTAATTTCATTACCATTTTGTTGAAGTACCAACAAGTTTTAAAACTAACAGAGCAATTCGTTGATGTAAACGAACAAATTCAATTGCATATGCCAACGATAAACTACCGAAAAACAATGCAATTATGCTTTGAAAATAGCGTGGAGCAACAACGTCAGCAGTTAAAATACCAGCCTATCGATACACAAGGAAAAACAAAAAATAAACTCTCATGTTTAATTCAATGCTTTCTGTTACAGACCATTGGAAAAAATATAATCGGTAACAATGACGTCACTGCAAGTGGTACTACTTCCGATATCCAAAAAGTAATGAGAATAAGTACGATATATCCACATCGTGCTTCCTAAAATAAAACATTTTTATTTTATTGAAATTTTTCAAAATATGATCAACATACAGAAGTATTATTGGNAATAGGNAATGGAAGAAGAACTAATGGTACCAATAGAATAAATAATAAACGCCATCGTAGTTTAATCCAAAGAAAAATTTCCTTGCCCATTGCGTCTGTAAGTGAGGGCAAAATAGGTGCAGCAGCGTACCTAAATAGGACAGAAAAAAAATGCACTATTAGTTGAAAATTTTCATTTATGTACTAATTTAATCCTTCCGGAAAAATAAAGCTTTACGACCTTATTATTCATAAAAATATCATGTATTCAGAAAATAAAAAAAAATCAAAACAANGTCAGAGACAAATAAATCTTTGCTTTTTATCAAATACAATATACAGGTTATTTGGTGTTTTTCTTCCTTCGTATCAGAACACGACATGGGATTAATGTTGTGATGTTTTTATCTAATCCTATTTTTATACTCTTCGTTCAACTCAATAGATACTCAATTGCAAGAAAAAACAAAATATTTCAATGGTAAATCCGCGAACGAATTTAAACCAACTATAAAGTTTTTTTTTTTATTACGTGGACACCATAAATCTTTCAATCAAGCTGTATTATTCTCTTGATAATAAAGACAAGTATACAAATGTTTTTCTTTTTGCGAAAAAAGTACATTCTTAGTAAATAAGATGACTTCACTAAATGTATAAAACGCTCTGTTTAATAGCGAACTAATGTACTTTTATCGTTTGCTTTGAGTAATAAAGTATCTCTTTAAACTTGTGATAGTACATGTTGAATTGTCTATGAACTCAAANTGTCATATAATTCTATATGCAGAAAAAAACGAAAACAATGAAGAAAATGAATCATATCATTGTGTTGCACCGTTAAATAAAGCATAGTGATGGTCCATATCTCGGTGAAAATATTTACAAACGAAAAATCAGTGCAACTTCGATGATTTGGCTGAGAATGTTAATTGTGCAAAATGCTAATTGAAATTCCACTGAAAACTTTTACAAAACATTAGTTCTTTTTTTTTATTTATTCATTCATCCATCATTGACAAACTAAACCAATCAATTATCAAGTAGGAGGAGTGGGAATGTAGGTGTATCCTTGCACCCCCACCGCAAGGAAATACAACCCTCAAGATAGTCATAAACGAAAACCTATAAATATGAACTATAATCACTGTAAATGATAGACACACATAAATTTTCACTAGTGATACAATGAATAAACAAATTTCAATCATTCTATNCGGCTTGGTATTATTTATTGCATTAACACAGAGTGCAAGTATATCAGTTCGAAGAATCGCACATTTTAATTCAACATCGATTCGAATCAAACGAGATTTTACTAATGAACAATATCAATTTCAACAAGAAGTCTTAGAAGCACATAACAACTATCGAGCACGTCATTGCGCAGGATCACTTGAATTTGACTATGAACTCAGTGTTTCCGCACAGAATTATGCTGAACATCTTGCTCAAATTGAAAGCTTAGTTCATAGTGGTACACCAGGTGTTGGCGAAAATCTTTGGCAATTATGGAGTTCAAATACAATCGATAGTATCAATGGTACAGAAAAGTTCTTTTTTTCTTTTTGCTTCTTATAATCATAATTATTTATCTATAATATAGGTTATCAACCTGTTGACAGCTGGTATAACGAAGTTGAACAATACAATTATGATAACGGAGGTTTCTCAATGGAAACAGGTCATTTTACACAATTAGTTTGGAAAAATTCACAAAGACTTGGCGTCGGTATTGCATTCAGNTATGATCACCGACAAGTTTTTGTTGTTGCTCAATACAGTCCTCCTGGCAACTACGAAGGACAATATCANGACAATGTTTCTCCACCTANTTGCTAATTTTCTTTTTTTNTATTTANTTCATAATAAATATTCTAAAAACTAAACGTATTTTGAATTTATTTTACAAACACAACGAATGACCTTGTCATGACTAACGAACGTTATGCATCAAGAAACCTTCGAACATGACGTCACATTATGCATCTACCTGTATATAAAGAGTACGTGTACTGTTCATAGGAATCACAAACAAAATGTTCAAACAAGTATCAATCGTTTTATGTCTTGCTATTNTCAGTGTTANAATTGTCGAAAGTTCACCAATTGAACGTAGTGAGAAGTCTCTTGGTGATTTGATAAACCAAATAATCACTGTTGATACTAATGAAATTACAATTCACACAGCATCTTNGGGAGTCNTCTATAAACAAATCATAGAAGATTTAGCTGAATTCAAAGATAAATTAGAACGTTCGAAACGAGATACCAGTGAAGTACAAAAATCATATCGACAACAAGTTTTAGCGGCTATTAATTACTATCGATCACAACATTGTGCCGAACNAATTGAATTTGATGATGATCTCAATCAGAAAGCTCAAAAACATGCTGAAAATGTCGCAGTTATAGAACAAGCAGTTATCGACGGTCGAAATCAAATGATTCCTCAATCTGTTTTGGAAATAATTAAACCAACAGGCATTTACGATGTTAAAGGTGAGTTATTCTTTTCTTACAATTATCAACAATTCATATCAATATCATGTTTAGGTAACATACCTGTTGATACGTTTTATCGATATAATGCACACTATAATTATAATGCGCCTAGTTTCGATACGTTTTCACACAATTTTATTAATATGATTTCTAGAGCAACAACACATGTTGGTGCAGGTATTGCATACAATCGCGAACATAAAAAGGCATACATGGTTTTGTTCTATCGATCATTGAGCACAACTAATCGTAATATTAGAGAAGATGTTTTACCGAACACTTGCTGATTTATTTTTCTTTTGTAAAAGTTGTACCATTAGAATGTAAATAAATTAAAGAATCTATATTCTCCAAGGTTAATATTTCCATAAATCAACTTTAGTCAAAAAAGAGATCGGTTGATTTGTAGGTGTTAAGACATTTGAAATATGACATTTTATTATTCACAAAAAAAGTGCATTAAGGATATTGAATCGATATTGATGAAGAGAAGAACGTCATATTTTTGCAGACTTTGATATCGAGAATATGCACTAAATGAATTAATCTTTTATGTTGTACCAATCTTTCGTTTGTTTTTCACAATTCAATAGGCGTAGAACAAAATGATTAATGAGCATGCCTTTTGAAATAATACATTTAAGCAATAAACATTAATAATCATTTTATAAACTTATAAAATAAGACCTTTTGATGATGTATGCGCCCTTATTTATATAAATACATATATTTCTTCTATCAACATTCAGTCATTTTCAATACATTTAAAAAAAATGCAAATGCACGCATCTATGATACTTGTTTTCGTATCAATTGTATTGACCGATGGTAGATATAGCAATATAGCCGATGATTCGGACTTGGACCCATCACTATTAGACTTCATACGCCAACGATTTATTTTGGATGGATATTTTCCATTTCATGAACGAAACATACGAGAATTTACTGAAGAGCAACGTCAATTTCAAAAAGATTCCTTAGAAGCTCACAATGTCTTACGTGCTCGTCATTGTGCTCCGCCGTTAGAACTCGATGATGAAATTAATGAACGTTCTCAAGTATTTGCTGACGAACTCGCAGGTAATGCGACTAGTCTATATCATAGTACAAATCGAATGGGTCTTTTCGGAGAAAATCTCTATTCATTAACACGTACTTCACCTATTACTTTTGCTGATGGTTTGTAAACTGAAAATTGAATGATAACATCAAAACTAATCCTTTGTTTTTGATTATCTAGCTTTTAAAGCAACAAATTCCTGGTATTCAGAAGTTTCAAGATACAATTATTCCGATCCTGGTTATCGACCAGGTATCGCACATTTTTCACAAATTGTTTGGCAGAATTCAAAAAAACTCGGTGTTGGTTATGCCTATGCACTAGAAGGTCGAAAGCTCTATGTTGTCGCTCAATATAGTCCTCCAGGCAATTTTGGTCACGCTTTTGCTGTAAATGTTTTACCAGAGACTTGCTAAATCTTTATTTTAAAAAAAAAACTTATTCTTTTTTTTTCTTTCTTTCTTCNTCAGTTTTATGCCTTCTACTTCTATNTTTTCTCATCAATCCACTTGTCGAAATATATAAAAGAAAAGAAAATAATTATTCCATTGAAAAATATCAATAAGAATTATTTGTGCGTTTGAATAGCTTTT
>JGI26532J50257_10000685_pt1 | contig 16488 bp, 10 predicted proteins | sample ThiBiot_500_plan_FD_50257 | JGI IMG/M metagenome (IMG submission 50257) | reverse complement strand
CTATTAAAATTTACCGAGTTTTAGTCATGCCTATAATTTTTTCTTTCATCGATTAGGCATGTTTATTGTATTTGGATAAAGTCGGAGAATAATTTTTGTCCNTATTAATAAATAACGAAACAGAAAAAGGAAAAAAACATACTAAAGATAAACGACAGCTATATTTTCAGTACTTTTGATGTGTATGTCTACCTGTATGACAGGATCGGATATTTTTCATCGGTTTAATTATAAAAAACATGTTCAAACATTCACTGATAAGATAAAGAAAAAGACAAGTTGACAGAATTGATTTCATGCATTTGATAAATGTCAATTGTAGTGAACAGTCGATTTTTTCATTTTTTTTTATTAATTCAATGTGCTTTGTCATTGGAATGTCTCTATCCGTGCAAATATACACGACAACTTTCATCGGCATTTTACGTGCCGGGCAAATGTGAGGCTATAAAGACGAAAGAAGCGCATGCTTGTTTTGCTGAACTTGAAATTGATTATCATAATGGGATGGCAACGATTATTCGAAATTTTTCTCAATCATTACCGCCTCAGTTCAATAAACAAATAGGAATATTTACTCAATTGACAAGTACAATTGATTTCAAACGAAATCATGTCTATCACAAATTTACTCATCACTGTTCGTTTAGTGAGTCTTGTACGAACGTATTCTTATCAGATTATTTTTACCAATATCGAGATTTATCTTATACATTATTCATTGACGAATTGCGTCGATTGCTATATTTAAATAATACACTATCACCTATTCAATGTTTCAATACAAATGAAACTGTAGAAGAGTGTAGCAACGGAAAATGTTTTGCATATTCTTCACTATTTAAATTGATTCGCAAACAAGGTTGTGCGACGGATTCGAAAGAATTTCCTATGCCACTTATAATAACTACTACGGATGTAATTGGGTGGATTAGTTTTTCCTATTATGTTGAATGTTATGGGTCATTATGCAATAATTTAAATCTAGTAGAAAATATCGATCGTTTAATTGCAAATGGTTTGCATACATCAATGGAAAAAACGACAACAACTAGTACAACAATGGCAATATCACATATAGACATGTTGACTACGGAATTTGAGTCAACAACCACAACAACAACAACAACAACACTTTTCAATTCTTGCGGAACATTTGATCGAAATTATTTTTTTGTAATTATTAATCTAATCTTGATCTTTTTTTAGATATAATGAATTCTTTCATTTTATTACTAATTATTATTTACTCGTCTATGAATATTCTAGTATTGTCATATCCATTTATTTATAGTACTCATAGAAGCAATGAAAATCAATTCGAATATGATTGTGTAGATTTGAGTATTTTGAGTGAATCGTCTATATATGACGATCGATATCAATATGATGGATCATCTCAAACGATTCCATATTGTATTCGGCCTTCGTATAAATTGGACGATTATTCATCGATGACAGAATTCAGTAAAAACAAATTTTATGAGAAGAAAATTATGACGTTTGAGCAGCTGCATCATGAATTACATTTAACAGCCAACGATATATTGAATGGCTTGGGATATACATCGATTGAAGTTATCGAACGATATCAAATCTATTTAGAAACATTAGATGAATCAATGTCACAAGAGAAAGTGTATAAATGTAAACGACCATGGTTTGGTACTGAATGTCAATATAAATTCCTTAGCGAATCTGCAATTATTCCTATATTAGATATACAATCATATTTCACTAAACATTCAACTTCATATACTCGTTCATCAGATTTATCTTTATTTAAAATGACATGTTACACACATATAAGTTGTAATCGTGGACCACCACCAGCTTGTTTAGATTGGCGTGAAATTTGTGATGGCAAAATCGATTGTGCAAATGATAATGGTATCGATGAACGTTTCTGTGATTCATTCGATAGAATAGTATGTAATGAAAATGAATATCGTTGTCAAAATGGTCGACAATGTATTCCAAAAGAATTCTATCGAGATGATCCGATGAATCCCGATTGTCAAGATGCGTCTGATGAAATCTTAAAAGAGTATAGTGTATACGATCCCACCAAGATTTTTCCTAACGAATGTGATCAAGATGCTTCGATTCGATGTGAAGAACGTTCGTGTCCACCGAATACATTTGCTTGCGGAGATGGGCAATGTGTTACATCCTATAGTGGTTGTCATAATAAACGAGGAGAACTAATCTTCATAGAATATGGACTATACAAAAATACTCTTTCAACTCCAGTATGTCAATCCTTGTTAGCAGAATGTTCGACACATATTGAAAATATTGACGATTGTGAAAATTTACGCTGCCATTCGAAAATACAAACATGTGCGCCAAGTCTAGGTCAACTATGTGCATCAACCATTTTCAAACATTCACCATCTCGTTATCGACCCAATGATGAAATGTACGTTTTCTATAGTGATCATCCAGTTCCAGGGAAAAAATCTTGGTATTTCGTTCCACATGATAATTGTTTCAATGATACACATTGTGAAAATACGAAGATTTTCTCGGATAAACCAACATTTTCCTGGTGTCAAACTAAACAAAATTCCCTATTGTCTCTCATTTATATTGGCACATATTCAAGAAGAAACTTGACAGAGACTATTGAACGATTAACAGGATCCTGTTCGAAAAGACCAAATCATATGCAAATGAAAAACGTTGTAGATCATAAATTGGATGAAAATTTACTTTTCTTCGAATTATGTAATGGAAGGAAAGATTCCCATGTCATACGTATTAATAATCGTAATGAAACAGATGAAACAGAATGTGATTATTGGCCATGTAACAATGTTTATACTCGATGTGATGGATATAAAAATTGTCCAGATGGAAACGATGAATGGAATTGTACAATTCAAGATTGTTTATTAGACAAAACACCTTGCATTCCTCTCATAACTACCGACAAATTAACATGCATATCAGGAAGTCAATATAGAAATTTTAAAATTGATTGTATGGATGGTTGGAAATTGATATATCAGTATCATTTAGCAGATATTTACTTGTCACATGAAACTCAATACTGTAGTGTTGTTTCTCAACATGATCAAGCAAATGATGAAATGTTTTGTCATTCAGATTTATCTGATCTAATTCAAAAAGCTATTAACCACAGTATAAACTCTCTCCATCGTTACTTAAATTACAAATCTTCTCCNAAACAACAAATCAATTCAGTGCCTATTCATGAACCGAAAGATCCACATGATAAGAATATTTTCTTTTGTCATCGTGGTCTCGATGCCTATGCTCTTGACGTGTCAAATATAACTTTGTATAAACGAGTCTGCTTTTGTCCTCCAGCATACTATGGTAATCAATGTCAATATCAAAGCGATCGTGTTAGTCTTACTCTCCATGTTCGATCCTCTATCCATCGACAAGCAGTATTTATNTTCTCGCTTACNTTACGAGACGATCAATATCAAATTCTTTCATTTGTAACTGCTGAATATCGAATACTGAGGGATTGTNCTACAAAATTTAATTATTATTTACTCTATTCAAAGCCGATGAAAGATCGTCNAAAGACCTATTTCGTTCATATTGATTTAATCATGCAAGATGATTTATTACACTATGCTAGTTGGTATTTTCCTATTCAACATCATTTTCTACCTGTCACTCGAATTTCTACTATTCTTAACATTCCTGTCGAACGTACTTTACCGATAAAAAGAACTTTTTGTACAATTCCGTGTGATCAAGGTCAATGTATAAAATATGTTAATCGAGATACGTATTTTTGTCAATGTAAACCTGGTTGGTCTGGTAGATCGTGTTCTATTGAACAGCAATGCGATTGTTCTAGTGATTCTCTTTGTGTGGGTTGGGCTAATGGCCGATCGATATGTATTTGTNCAGTTCAAAAAATAGGACCTCGTTGTCTTTTTCAAACCCCATGCACNCAATCATTATGTCANAATGGTGGTCTATGTGTGCCTGAATACATACGTCAATATAGAACGCGAAGAGACTCTTATCGATGCATTTGCACAGATAGATTTGAAGGAGCCCATTGTAACATATCAAAAACATTGATTACATTTGGATTTATTGACATTGAACGATATGGTTTCATGAGTATTCATATTTTATCGTCTGTTATTAATTTCAGACGAGATTCACAAGAGATTATTTTCAAAAGATTACGTTTAAAAAGTTCAACTGAAACTGTTTTTATTTCTTCGTATTTAGAATTTAACTTTGTATTTGTTCAAATGAAGGAAATCTATTATCTTGCTGTTGTTAAAGATCTGTATATGGAAGTAGAAAATATTTCGGCAATTGTCTCACCTAAACGTCAATGTTCTCATATCAATCATTTATTCAATCAATCTTTTATTCAACTGCATCCCTTTCGACGTTTAAAATATTATCCAAAATTATGTCGTGATTATGAAGATCTTGTTTGCTTTCATGATGATATATTCATGTGTCTTTGTACACAAGACAGATTTTCGAATTGTTTTCGATTCGATTTTAAGAAAAACTTCACTTGTCAACATGTGAATCCATGTGAAAAATATGGACACTGTTTGGAAGATCATCCCGAATGTCGTTTAAAAATCGAATGTATTTGCCAAGAATGTTATTACGGTAGTCGATGTCAATTTTCTACGATAGGTTTAGGTGTGTCTCTTGATGCTATACTTGGCTATGAAATTCTACCGAAGAAATCTCTTTTCGAACAAACAACATCTATACAAATTTCAACGATAATTATATTGATCTTTTTTCTCTTCGGATTTCTAAGTAATCTAATGTCATTGATTACATTTCATTATCGAGGTCAAACATGTATGGTTGGATGCGGTTATTATTTGTTAGTTTCGTCTGTAACTTGTCTATTGACAATGATTTTCTTTGCATTAAAATTTACTTTTCTTCTTCTTACTCAAATGTCAATAATTACGAATTCAAAATTTCTCTATTTCAATTGTTTACTAGCAGATGTAGCAACACAAATTTGTCTTACAACAAGTAATTGGCTTAGTGCATGTGTTGCCATTGAACGAACGATTTGTGCTATTCAACAGACAAAATTTAATGCCAAAAAAAGTCGACGAATTGTCGTTTGGGTTGTATTTACTGTTATCATTTCTGTTCTACTAACTCATCTGCCCGATCCTATCTATCGAACAGTGATCGAAGACGAAGATGAACAACGTCGATGGTGTATTGTTCGATATCCTTCGTCAATCGAACGTTTCAATTCGATTAATTCAATGGTTCATTTTGTAACTCCATTTGCTATCAATGCTCTCACAGCAATTATTATCATAGTCGTAAAAACACAGTCGATCTTTAAATTAAAAAAAGAAGAAACCTATTTTAAACATTTACGTAAACAATTTCATCAATTTCGACATCTACTTATTTCACCCATTATTCTTGTTCTACTGTCAATACCACGTTTAATACTTGCATTTTTACCGGGTTGTATGAAATCGAATGAAGATCTATGGATTTATTTAACTGGTTATTTCATTTCTTTTCTTCCTCCGTTACTTACTTTTCCGATTTTTGTTCTCCCTTCTGATTTCTATAAACAAGAATTTGTCAAACAAACAACATTTTTATTCAATAAACTTCGAAAATGTTGTTATCATTGAAAATAGGAAAAAAACTCTTTATCACATCCGAGTTACTTATCTAGTCGCTCTTTTGATATCTATGCAAAGTGGTTTTTTCTTACATTTCATCATTTGGATAAAAACATTGTGTCTGTCATATAAATACATGACATGAATACATTAAAAAACTACATTAAACATGCGACGATCATTATGTATTAGTTTAGCATTACTTGCTGTAATGTTGATTGGTGCAGGTGTTGCAGTAGGACTTATATTCGGTCTGAAAAGTCAAGATAAAATTCCCGATTTATCAGCCTCTGTTCTTTATTCGAATGTCAAAGAAACTGAACTTATGAAAATCAATGATGTACACGTGTTCGGTTTGAAAGATTACAATGGAAATGTACAAGGTATACATGCAATTCAAGTATCGAATGTAACCTATACGATAGATAACTATCGTCTTACTCAAATACAATCATCTGAATATACATTTCAATTTAATTATAATGATACAAGCAATGCATATTATATTATGGTTGTATCAGAAAATAGTTCATATCAATTATCATCTGTATACAACGCACCACTAGTGAACTTTCCACAATTCGAATTTCAACCTTCGCTCGATGCAAATATATCAGATCCATTTACAGGCATTCTCATCGAGTTAACAGATAGTACTTCACAACTGCTTATCCCTGATGCTACATTACATCTTAAATATCGTGATAGTCAATATGGTAATCGAAGTATTACTATGATTAATATTAATGCTGGACGATATTATGCTCTTCTACCAACTAATGATATTGATACACAAAAATATTTCGATACAAAAAATCTACACAATTCCATTCCTCAACAAAGCAATTCGTTAATCGAACTTTTTCAAAGTTATCCTATGGATGACATATGTTCGAATATATCACAAATGGTACAATCATTTTGTAATAACATCAAAGAAGATATGAACAATAAGATTGTTGATGCATTACGTACAGCATCGAAATATATTAGTCATGTTCCACTGCAATCTGAATCATCAGACAGTACCATGGATCAATTTGAAATTGAAATTCGTATTCCAGGTGAAGTCGTAATCATCGAACCGTTGGACGATATAATAACAATAAATCCAACTACTTTGACATTTATCTCAAAACAAGCAAAAACATCAAAAGGTAGATGTAACGAACAAACAGTAGCTGGTGCTAATACACCTGATGATCGACGTATAAATATTGGTAAAGGACATGTAGCCATCAATTTTCACTATGAAACATATACAGTCAAAGATCAAATTGATGTATACTATACAGATGAAGAAATATTTTCAAGTGGATGCGTTGGAACTCAAGGAGAACGAGTAAAAACATTACGATTAGATGACAATGAAGCGTATATAAGAGTTAAAGTAACACCAAATTGTGCCGGTGGATCTGATACAGAATGGTATTATACAATAGAATGTCCAAGTCATGATTTAATTTGCGATAAAGATTCTTGTTACTGTGGAATTCGTAAAAGTCCGTCTCGACAAGTATTACAACCGACTGTTGATGGTTGTGGTAAACATCGTCAGTGGTATCTCTATTGGCTTATTCATTCACTAGGCACTCTATGGCGATTCACACCAACTTGTAACACACATGATGTATGTTACGGTACATGCAATACGTACAAACGAACGTGTGATAATACATTTTGTGCTGATTTGAATACGTCATGTCAAGTGAACTGGGGCTCTAGCATTACACGTTATTATACATGTTTAGCATCTGCAAAAATCTTTTGCTCAGCTGTGAGAAATTTCGGATCATCAGGTTTCAATGATGCACAAAATGAAGACTGTTGGTGTGATTAAGATTTTATTTTTCTATATTATTATTGTTGTTGTTGATCCAATTAGATCCAATTAATTCTCTAAGAAAATTTTCTGTACACCATTCTTGTTTGCCAATATATTTATCAATAAAATCTTGTCCATCTCCAATTTCACATCGATCAGCTGTCCATTCAGGTGCGATCACGCTCACTATAAATGCAAATCCATTTTTTCCTGGTCGTAATTTCAATGCTTTCGATGCAATTGTACCCGGAGTTGCGACTATAGGTAATTCTCCTGAAGTATAATCATGACCGAGAACTTTATGTTCAACATGACCATCCTTATAGAATAGATAATAATCGACACTATCGCCTTCTACTAATACGTGTAGATCATCGCCATGATTGATTCGATGTAAATAGTTATAGGGTAGGCTAGATGTTAACATGTAATAGATATGACTTTGCGCACGTAATCCTGCATTCGATATTTCTAATGATGAACGATCAACAGTTTGAAACAAACCACCTTCTAATGGAAGTTCGATTAAATTAAATTGTTTAATAATCTCATTCAAACGATTTTGCGCGATAGGCAATAGAGACATTGAAACGAAAAATAAAGAGAGAGAAAGAAAAAGCCTTTCAAGTATTTATTTTTATGATATCTTATCTATACGATTACTTTTTTTTTCTTCTTTTTCTCTCCTCTCCACCTCAATAAGAGCAGTCAGTTGAAAATACATTCGCCGTTTTCATATTGACAAAACGAACGCATAAAATGTCCGCAACCAAACAATGGCCCGAATTAGTTGGACAAACATTCGAACAGGCATCTCAAGCTATACGTGCTTATGACGCCAGTATGTACACGAATTTTATATTCAATTTCACATTTTTATCGAACGATTATTTTCTTTTTTCAGCTTTAAATCCTTATAATGCAAGAAATGGCATTCAAAATCGAATGTTCGATCCAAAACGTGTTGTATGCGTTACTAATGACAGTGGNGTTGTAACTGCACCACCACATTATACTTCTCGAGAGTAATTTAAATGACATTTGTCTTCTTTCTTTTTCGGTAGTTACAATAAAACAAAATTCTATTCAGTATAAAAAACTAAAAAAACTGCGTGTTCGATGATGATTAAAAATCGTTGGATAAGCTCTGACAGATGATTCACCCCATTGTGATGGATCAGGATACATTGTTAAATTCCATTTTGTTGCTAAAATACTCAAAATCGATTGATCATGTCGATGTGCACGAAAATCTGCATAATTCGGTGAATTCATAACATTATCATCATCTGTAATCACACGACTATCTTGTGCATACGTTAACCATTCAGATACGAATGCCATACTCATTGGACTCTTCTTAATGAGCAAATACGACGCAAGACTAGCCGATGTATTTGTATATTCTGATCGATCAGCATTCATAATAATAAATGTATCACGTTTCGTCCATGTTGAATCCTGAATAGAATAGAAAAATGTGTATATACGTATATATGTGCATATCGTCACATTTTACTTTCATGCCAGCAAGTTGAAAAATAATAATATCTTGTTCGTTAGTAAGTTTTGTTAGATGTGAAATATTGGCAATAAAATCAACTAATGAATCGGAATAGACAATAATGTCTCCATCTCTAGCTAAATATAATTCTTGAAAGAGAATGAATGGTTTCCATAACCAATAGCCAGCACCACGTTTTCGTCTGAGAATTTCTTTATTACGATTTTTAAAATCAGGATAATTATCAAAAAATTGTTTATTGTACAATGCACATTGACGAATGCCGTATTTTAAACCAGTTAAACAATTATTTTGCTGTTCTTTTCGACAACAACCATGAGCAAAATTAATAAGAAGAGGATAGCAACGTGGTTCATTGGAATGAGTTTGTAAATTACACGAATCCAATTCGTCCGTTGCTGTAATTATCAATGGTATTCTATGATTTGAAAAAAATGTTCGATGCACATAAAAACCAGCGACGAATAAAAGTACACAAAACATCAAACGACTTAATATTCTCCAAAGGAATTTTGTATACTTGACTGCTGTGTATATAAATGCTGAAATTTCCATATCAAGATCAATATTATTATAATAATAGTTTGAAGTAAAAGCCATTATCTTTGAGAATTACAACACGTGATACAAAAGAATGTTTTTTTTTCGTTGACCTATAATCACTCGAACATATAAGAGAAAGAAAGAAAAATCAATGAACCATAAAATTTATATGTCTACGCATATATTCAACACAAAAGAAAAGAATCAATAGAGAGATTAATTTTCTTTTGTCAAACACCTCAAGTTACCTAGAAAATTGATACCGATATTTAATCTGAAAACATAGCTAACGAATATTGACAATATGAGAACGTGCTCAATTTTAAATAATAAGATAGCAAAAAAAAATGATCTTCAGCTATAATTTATCATTTATACTGACGCAATGATGACTGGAAAATTAATTCTTATTTTGATGATAATAATTAATCCATGTAGAAGTTTTATACTCGTTTATAATACCGAAGATACTAACTATACAGGCGAATCAGATTGTGTTTATTTTCAAGAATTTTCTACAATTAAATATTGTGTACGATTGATGCAAGCAAACCGTGCAAATAAAAATATGACTATGTGTGTACATGGACAGAGATGGAATTTTTCTAAACTTCTAGAAAAACAAATTTCACCATGGGATGTTCTATCGTGGAGTTCAAGCGTAGAAAAAGCTGATAATTATGCACGCATTTTCTATAATCATTCGAGTGTATTCGAAGAAGATTCATTTCTATGCAATTGTACTGCAGGTTATTTTGGAAAATGGTGTCAATTTGGTTTAGGCTCCGATATATTTTTATTTAGTACTGCTTTAGAAAGATATTTTCAAGGACGTACAAATCCACAAGCTCATCAAATGTGGGGTCAAATCATTTGCTACAATACATTACAATGTGAATATGGAATGCTTTGTCTCGATTGGAGAAATATTTGTGATAAACAACAGAATTGTATGAATGGAATAGATGAAGAACATTGCGATTTATTAGAATTTAATGAATGTGACGATAATGAATATCGTTGTAATGATGGTATGTGTATACCAGACGAATATTGGCTTGATGGTAAGTTGACAAAGAGGATATCTATATTATGAATTTACGTATGTTCAGGTGTTCCGGATTGTATGGATTGGAGTGATGAAAGATATGACAATGAAGGAACAGTCTGTACCAATGATAAACAGCTTATCATGATTTGTGATGATCATAAATGTCCTCCACTTCTGTGGTCATGTGGAGATGGTCAATGTATTCATCATTCAAGTCGTCTTATATATGAAACATCATCTGACGATGTAATACATTGTTTTAGTCGAAGAGAATTTAATTTTATATGTGAACTATCTGTTCAATATTCATTATGGACAAAACCCAATGGTCTCTGTGCTGAAGCAGGTTATAATGACGAGTCTCCTATACAGAATGCATGTTTATATCTCATGCGATGTTCACTTTCAAGAGGTGCTGAAATTTCATGTCCATGCAACGAAAANAACTGTAGCATACTAATGGAATATTTTTGTAATATGGCTATACTGTATGGATATCCATCCAAAGGTATTATTCGTCCATGNTTACTTCCGTATTATTATCCGAATCGAACACATATTAAACNGCCAACAGTTACGTNTATTGTTGGTAGTTTTCGATGTCGAGGATATGCAGCAGTTTATTCGANGGCAGATNATCAATTTATGACGTTGTCTGCAGATTCGCATACTGCTTTTGAAGAGTATTTATGTTCTGGTGTTTTATTGAAATATCGAAATTTTAGTTCGCCCTATCNATATTCTGAAACGTGTTGGAATCATTCGCTGACATTTAATCAANAACCCTATGCTTTTTTCGACATTTGTCCTCGATCGAAGAATTGTTTCTCACAATATCGAATTGCTGATGGATACAACGATTGTACACATTGGGAAGATGAAACGATTAATTATACATCATCACAAAATATGAGTTACTGTGAAAATATTCGAAAATATCGTTTTCAATGTTCATCAGATCAACAGACTTGNATTACNTTGACACAATTAGATATTCGTGCTGCATATGGAGAGAAAAGTATTTGCGATAATAGTTATGATACAAGAATTAACGGTTACAAACGACATATAAGTGAAATTATTTGTACAGATCAGACGATTCATACTGATTGTGCATTACTTCGATATTATATTGGTAATTCATCGATTATCAATTCAACATTTACGTATACGGACGATGAAGATACTCTGACGACTAAAGTTCCTCTTAGACATTATTGTGATACATTTTGGGATGAACCATCACCACACAATGATGAAAATCCTCACTTTTGTCAAGTATGGATTTGNCGTGANCATGAATTTCGATGTCGAACTGGTCAATGTATTCCAATAGATTGGGTTTGTGATGGTGAATGGGATTGTTCAGATGCTAGCGATGAATTTGGATTGCCAAATGAATGGACCGATCATAACGAACCTCTATCTCAACAGTTAAATGAACGAAAAAAGTTCTGTTCAGAAAATTATAAAATATTACCCTTTCGAAATATCTGTAATTTTACTTATGAANACCCGTGTTATCGAGCATCCGTAGANAATCCATTGGCTATTTTCGTACATAGACCATGTATTAATATAACTCAAATCGGTAATCATATTGAAGATTGTTACGGAGGTATTGATGAAAAGAATACGTTCGAAGATTGTGGAGGAAATATGTTGGGCTATACGTTACGTTGTGNTGATAAATGTACAAGTTATTCGAGAAAATGTGCAGCAAATTTTGAATGTAAAACATCTTTACTTTGTTCGTATAAGAGTCGAAATTCATCATGGTGTAATGGAGACAATGATGTTGTTTGTCTCAATGGAACTTGTGCATATAATGCTCGTTGTGATGGAGAATATCAATGTACTCATGGTGAAGATGAACATTGGTGTTTGATGTCAAAATCATGGTATGATCACATCGTGTATCGATATTCAAAACGATCGATTCGAGATAAAAATAATCAGCCGATCGATGTACCAGCTTTTCCTAANGTACTGCAACGAAAACAGATNCAATCAAAACAAGAAGATCAGAACATACTACTGTATATATGCAATCGAGGTTTTCCTTTCTTTGATACACATTTACAAAAGCTTTACTGTGCTTGTCCACCTGCATACTATGGAAATTTATGCCAATACTTTTCTGATCGTATTTCGATAATAACACATTTAGATTTAACGACATTTCCAAATTCATTCTCAACAGATTTACTAACAATTGTTGTTCGTTTAAATTTCCATGAACATGTTATTGATCATCATATATTTCATGTAAATCCTTTGTTAGAACTGAATAATCCTATTAAACATAAGTTTTATTTGATTCATTCTCGATTGGATAGTTTAATTCAATTCAAACGATTGCGTCATTCAGATCGAATGAATATTATTAATTCTCATCCATTTTCAGTTCATTTCGATATTTATTCATTAACAACAAATGAAACAATCGAACTCGGTTCATTTTATCATCCGATTTATTTTGATTTTCTACCGGTTTTTCGTTTAGCTACTATTTTAAAATTTCCAAATCAGCATGATCCATGTGCTGGTAATCGATGTAATGAAAATTCAATTTGTAAACCTATTTTCAATCGAAATCAGTCTTATTATTGTTCATGTAAACCTGGTTACAGTGGAGAAAATTGTGAAAATAATCAATCCAATTGTTTGTCCTATTGTAATTCAAAAGCAATTTGTCGACCAGGATTTCGTGGTCTCGCTGGTAATATGGATAATCCGCTGTGTATTTGCCCGTTAGGACATTTTGGTCCTCGTTGTTTTCTTAAAAATGAAGCTTGTAAATCAAATCCTTGTGGTTCAGGTTCAACATGTTATCCATCCTATGATCCAAGTGGAGAAAATCCAATTATTTGCCAATGTTCCGAACAATTCTATGGAGATCGATGTCAATTCGAAAAAGTTAAAATTTACATTCGAATCAATATGACAACGAAAGCAACAGTTAGTAATGTTCAATTCTATGATAACATTCATTCATTGGATACATTACATTTGTATTATCAAAAAATAGGACATGGTTTACCGGATATCGTTCGATACAATCATGAAGGAACACGAATACCATCGATAGGAATTCTCAAAATCTATCAAGAACTAGTAGATGAACCAAAGTATTTTCTACTCTATTATCGAAGATCGAATCAATCGATTAATCTTACTGTAACACCTGAAGAATGTTCTTCTTCGTTTACAAAAACAGCAAATGATAGCATACCGATCGTTTTTAGATATCATAGAATGTGCAAAACTGATTTGAATCGTATTTGTTTCCATGATCCGAACTATTTATGTTTCTGTGATCGTTATCGTTGGGCAAAATGTCTTGGACATAATACTCGAATCGATGAATGTCACGAATGTCTAGCTGGTGGTCGTTGTGTAGGAGACACGACATTAAAACAATCGAGCGATTTTATATGTATCTGTCCTCATTGTACTCAAGGCAGTCGTTGTCAATTTAGTTTGAAAGCATTCGGTTTTACGTTTGATTCGTTACTTATTTTCGATAGGAAAGCAATTCAATATGTTTACATTGGCCTAGCAATTTGCATTTGTTTTGTTGGTTTATTCAATAATTATTGTTCATTTGTAACTTTTAAACGTACACAACCTCGNAAAGTTGGTGTCGGAACTTATNTTTTATTTGTCACAATTCTAAATCAATTCAGTCTAGTCATTCTTCTATTNAAATTTATTTTCGTTGTTCTTGGATCGATAGGAATTGCAANCGATTATTCATGTAAAATCATCAGCTATCTTCTATCTGTTTCGACAAGATCAACCTATTGGTTAACAAGTTGGATTACCATCACTCGACTTCTTACTATTCTATATCCAGTTTCTACTCGAGTCAAAAGTCCACGTTTAGCAATCTATGTTAGTTCGGGCACATGTCTTATTCTATTGTTCATGCATATTCATGAGCTTCTATTCTATCAAACAATTCAACAACCGAATTCATCGGTTTCGATTTGTGTAACTAATTTTCAAAGTTCAATCTTTGACATTTACAATCGAGTTACGACTCTCNTTCATTATCTTTTGCCATTTTGTATTCAAATTATTTGTATAACTTANCTACTTATTCTTACGGCTCGTAGTCGAGCAAAAACAGTCAAAAATCAACAAACATTTCGACAAGTTTTCAAAAAACAAGTATCCACACAAAAAGAACTATTTCTCACGCCAACAATTATCATTTTTTCTGCTCTACCACAAACCATTCTCTCGTTCAGTTTAGCTTGTTCACAATTGAACATTTGGCAACGACATTCACTTCTCGTTACTATTCTCCTATCATATCTACCGCAACTACTTGGCTTTATCCTCTATGTTCTTCCTTCAAGTGCATATAAGAAAGAATTTGGAGAAACATTGATCGCAAAAAAAATGTTTAAAACAATAAATCGTGCTTAAAATTGCTTTTATTTATTNGTTTATTTTCGTTTTTTAATATTTGCATACATTCCATATTTAGGAGACATAGTCACACCTTTTGATTCGGGTACAATCACTTGTCCAGGTATCAATTGAAAATCACATTGTTGTAGAAACATGGCAAGTATGACTTTTGCTTCGAGTATAGCAAAATTTTGTCCAATACAATTTCTTGTGCCTTGAGCAAATGGTATAAAAGCATAGGGATGAGATAGTTTCGGTTTAAGTTTTGTAACTGGATCACGTAACCAACGTTTGTAATTGAATTCATTTGGATTCGACCAATATTTTTCATTTCGATGTACAGTATAGACACTCACAAGTACATGAGTACCAGTAGGAATGTAGATTTCTTGTTGATTATCTGGTGTATTTATTCTATGAGGTTCCTTGCATTCTCGAACGAAGATTGGTGCTGGTGGATAAAGACGTAGACTTTCATAGAGAACAGCTTCGATTATTTGTAGATCAGCAAGATGTTCAAATGTTGGACTTGTTTCATTTCCTAGAACTCGATCGATTTCTTCTCGACAATCTTTCAGAACTTGTTCATGATGCATTAACAGATAAATAGTCCATGTCATTAGATTTCCTGTTGTTTCACTTCCAGCTAAGACAAATGTCAATGCTTCATCTTTAATTTGTTGATCAGTAAATGATTGGCCATTGTCATCGACAGCTGATAAGAGAAGATCGAGTATATCTGAACCAGAACATAAACTAGTCGATTCACCTGTTCGACGACTTTGTATCGATTGATTAACAAAGTCGTTTAATAATTTCGAACCTTTGTCAATCAATGGTCGACCCCAAAATGGTAATCGATCAAGAAAATCATTTTGATTAATCAATCGAATTGTTCGATATCCAACGATATCTTTAATTTCATTGAATATATCAGCAAGCGACTTATCTCCGTCGGGTTTAACATCAAAACTTCGACCGAATGCACTTGATGCAATTATCGATAATGTTAAAACATTGAATTCACTATCAACACGGATTTTTGTAGTTTCTGATGTCGATGATAACAAGGACTCAATCGATTTTAATGTTTCATTGGACATAATCGATACCATTGAACGTAAATTAACAAAATGAAATGCTGGATTAAGCATTTTACGTGAACGTTCATGTTCTTTATCTTCACTGACTAATAAATTATGTTCACCAATAAATGATTTAACAATATTATTTAATTCTTTTGGCTTTCGATAATAACCACCTTTGGTTCGACCTAAAACTTCGCCAATTAAGTCAGGATTAATAACAACGAAACGTACAATCGGTCCCAAACTACACAAATAATGATCACCGAATTTTTTCGATAAATCACGGAAATATTCACACCTCGGTCTTCTTTATCTGCACGTAACGCGTCAGAAATTTGACCAATTATTGGAACAAATGGTTCACCAGGAATACCTTGTGCTTTCAATGTGTCATA
>JGI26532J50257_10000660_pt1 | contig 16970 bp, 16 predicted proteins | sample ThiBiot_500_plan_FD_50257 | JGI IMG/M metagenome (IMG submission 50257) | reverse complement strand
AGAAAGTGAAAGTTTATTGGTTGAATAAAAAAATAAAAAAGAGTCTTACGGGATTTGAAGGCGGTACAGGTTGTTGTGCAATGTCAACTGGCTGATCAGTAGCTTCGGCTGCTGTGGTTTCTTCTTCTTCGACGGGCTCGTCAGAAACTCGTTGACTCTCGAAAAAGTTCATGACATCTTCTCGTGCTTTGGCACGAATTTCATCGCTGTCGTTTTCGTTTTGTTTTTCAAGTAGATAGAAAAAACGAACTAAATTAAGATCGTTCAACACCNCTCAAGATCTACAAAATCAAACATTTTCTTACGTAAATCATTTGCAGGCCCGATATGATATGGCTTTGATTTCTTTTGAGCAACTTCATTTAATTTTGCTTGATCTTTTTCGACCGAACTGACAATTTTTTCGATTTTTCTCTATTTCAAAAAAAAAGAAACAATAGGAACTTTTATTCATTCAACAAAATACAATCGATCTTACATAGTGCTCCCATTTATCTTCATATAATTGACTCATCTAGAATTTTAAAAAAAACAGTAGATGTAAAAAATCACAGTTCATCATTAGTTTTTGTTTGTTGATTATTGTCTTGTTGTTCGGCAAGACGAAAAATAGCATGATTATCAAGAATTTCGACATTTGGTCGATCTTTAGTAAAACAATTCCATGTCATAGCACGTGCAAGAACATCAATCGGTGTTGTAATCCATTCNGGAGCTANACGTTCAATTGTATAACTCAAAATTGTTCGAAATAAACTCTCCATCAATCGATGTTCAGTACGATTCACCATTAAAACTCTAAATTAAATCATAAATACAAAAAACTAAACAATGAAATTCAACGAACGCAGGTCGATAAATTGACAGACGATCGAAAGACATTTTTGTTATAGCCGATTCAGCTTGACCCTTGAAAATATGATTTCGAATTTTGAAAAACATTCGCTTTCTCAACGTACTTTCACTTGTGGATAAAGAAAAAACGAATTTTCATTTGCACCTTGACTTGACACAAGATGAAAGTGTTTGCATCCTTGTTGTTTGGCTAGACGAGCTGCTCCAACAATATAATCGTAATCAACACGTCGNAAACCCTCCTGAAAAAAACATTATTATTTCGAAAATGTCAATCGATTATTGTTATTTAATTACAGCTCCGGCTTTGCCTCGTGTTGTTCCTAGACAACAAAAATGCACGTCTGCACCTTGAAATGCATCAGCATAATCATCGAGTTTTTCAAAATCAATTTCACGTTGTTCCTGAACAAAGTCAATTTAATAAAATACATCATTCTTCGAATATATGAATTTNGTTTTGAATACCGTCTTTTCTTGATAGTCAGCATCTGTATAATCAACTTTTCGTCGTCCAACAAGAATAATCTTCTGAAAATGTTTACTCTTAACTAATACATTCAAAAGTGCTTTTCCAGATTCTCCTGTATAACCAGTAATCAATGCTATTTTCGTATTTGACATCTTAAATAAAAATCAGATAATAATTAATCGATTTTTGTGTCGTCTCGATCTCTCATTCGATGATTTACATTATCCTGTTTACCAAAACAAATACAATATTCAATTAATAAAACAATCAAAGACAAATATATCTTCTGCTTCATATTACCGGCTTGCTTGCTTGCTAAGTCTATGTTGCAATCAAACCAAAATTCTCTTCGTTTCTATTCTGCACCAATAAAAACAAGAGAAGATTGTCGCTAGATAATTAGTGACATCATATACTACCTCTGCGTCACTGTCGACGCAAGTAAATGATCTTTCGTAGCGACATTCGTTTGCGAAAGAAATAAAAGCCCACATGTTTTTTTTNGCTTTATCGAAAAAAAAGAAAATACAGAACATTCTTAATAATGAAACATTTACATTAAATATTTATTTTTCTCACCGAATATTTACTTATTTAATCATGATGTAATATTTCAAAAATTTTTAGATTATGCTTCCCTGATACACCTAGGTCTAACAAATGATAATAGTAAACAAGTATGTGTAACATTCTTCGATTAACTTAACCTACTTAGTGTTTTTATCATTTTTATTTATCAGAACTTCTTTCGATAGTCTTGTTTTATTTATTCGTTAAATTCNACGAATTGAATAAAATTAAATAAACAATAGATTAATTGAAATTAAATATTGTCTATATCTTCAATTGACCAATTAATATAGAAAAAAAACAGATCATCAATACGTTTCAAAGAACATTTGTCATCTAGGAACAGTTGAGCCTCGCTATTATGTTTAACGATCCGTAACATTTAGCGGTATAAATTTGCTATTGTTTTGATTATTTGGTTAAAATCATTGNTAAATAATCATTTATGCAAACACGCTCTACATTTTTCTTTGTTTTCTATATTTTATCACGAGAGACAACGCATTCGACTAGTCTCTGCTGTTTTTCTTTCGTTATTTTTCTTTTTTCTTTCCGGTAACAAAATATTTTCAAATTTTAATAATTTCTTTTGAAGATTTCTCGATATGATGCAAGCATGAGAAAAAAAAACGTTGTTGTATCGTTTACCTTCGATTCTCTTGATTGATTTTNAGAATGACCTTGTATTCTTGATTCACACCGTCATCATCATTCTGTTTTAGATGATACATACACACGTTGTCGTCACCCAATAACGAAAAAGAAACAAGTAATCAAGTGAGAAATATACACTAAACGCGAACGGGCAAATCAAGCAAAAGAAAAAAATCTAAACGACGAGAGTCCAAAGAATCATTATCATTAATATACACATAGTCGCACGCACGCACACACATACACACCGCAACGAACGATTCAGGTAAAGATACACCAAGCGTGCGAAACGACATGAACGCGTAGAAGAAAGAGGAAAAGAAGAAGAAAAAAACTGATCAGAAAGAGAAAAAAAACGAAACGAATCATTGTATTATCCACAATCTGCCTATTAGACAATAGTTTATCGTTTGCATAGGTATATAGACGTCGATCAATCATTTAGATATTTGATGGTTTATAATACAATATCAATTGGTTTTTGTTTATTTGTTAACTAAAATGGTCAGCTGGTAAGAAAAATCGAATGAAAATTCATGGAACAAAGAGAAAAAAACAAGTTTGATATTTATTTTCAGTGATCCATATCAAACATTTAAAATTCCATTGAAAACCAATGAACAATCGGTTATTGAACATAGTCTCGTGACTATTTATGTAAATTTAGAATGGCCTGATAATAATCATGATAATCCGAATTTACTTTTGCATATTTTTGATAAAAGTAATTTCCATGATTTTTCTTTTTTCGATTTTTATCTATTTTCCTTCTAGAAACTTCTCCAAAACCATGTAAAAATGACTCATCAATGTCCTATTTTCAACAAAATCAGTCTTCCTTATTCGTTAACTCGATACATCAACAACAAAATTTCGGTTCAACATATCAACAACAGTATTTTCATCATTCATCAGTCATTAATAATGAACCACCAGCAACGACGACAACAACAATAACAACAGGTGATCACAATGATGTTTCATCGACGACAACGACCGTAGTATTCAGCGCANTGCAACCGCCTCTTGCACCGCCGCCAACATCAACGCCAACGCCATCATCTCACATCCCATTGCAACAAATCAAAAGCGAGCCAAAAACTCAACTGTCACCGCTTTATCGACGACAACCATCGATGAACTCATCACCGATTTGTTCATCGACTAATCAACAGTATTTATCCGCTCAACATGTCATACAAACTCCATCAACTAATAATATGGATACTCAATCAAGTTTACAAATGTCACCTACAATAAAAACAATTAGGTACATATGACTTCAGTTATTTATTTTTTNTGACGNCTTTTGATTTTTAAATGAGACGCCTAAATTAGTATAAATGATCATTTTAATTTTAAATTAAAACCATCATTATCTGTTCTGTCTTTCATCAGACGAGTCGTCAAGGCCGAGATTTTGTTTTGATAGCTAAATATAATATTTTTATTTCTCATTGATCTACTCATAGTAAAATTTTTATCAATATTTTTCGTTGGTTTATTAAGGAAAAAAAATCGAAAAATCTGAATACAAAATATATAGGTGGAAAAATCTGAGACGAGTAAACAGGTAGATCTAGTCATTCGATACGATATATTTATTAATTAGAAACGAATCGATAAAAATCTTCTAATTAACTTTTTTCTCTCTGATTTTGACTAAATTGAAATGTAGAAGAAGAAAAAATCACGAGGAAATCTCTACTAAATTCTAGTCCAACATCAACAAATACAATTCCAACAAAACAAGCAATGACACATATGATCGATTTTCAGCAATCATCACCGTTAATACCATCCTATCCGACATCGGCCTCGACATTCAAGGCTTTTGTTTGTAATTGTTTAAAACAACATAATTTACATGAACAAAATTGTCCAACATTAACATTAGTTAAACAATCGAATTCAACATTAACTTCGCAGACAATTGTCTGTCGACCACCAATTAATCGAACAATAGCACAACGAGCGGCTGTTGCTTCACAAAATCGAATGAACCGTTCGATTTCAATGACNCCTGTCAAAGACCAAGGACAAACAGCAACAACATTGCTACCTTACACTCTTGCAAATTTGAAAACTTCAGAGTCAATACCAAATATAACAACGATCGTTTCCGAACAACAAACAAAGTAATAAAAAAAACGCAGAGAAAATGTCATTGAGTAAAAGAGGGATAATGACGTTTATTTGTTTATTGAAGTGTTTCGACGGCAAAAAAACCGATCGTACGACAACGTAGTACGGGATCAGTGAATAATGNTCGTCAACGAAAAAAACGTTTGATTAAACAAGTTAGTGTACCAAATGGAATGACTGCTGATCAATCGATGTTTTTTAATCAAATCAATTTAAGTAAATAAATAATGATGTTCAATTCNTTTGAATTCGATTTTCTTATTTTTAAAAACTAGATGATCCTAAAAGTCAATCGTCAACATCACCGGCCAATCCAACAATAAAATTAGTCTCACCATTTTCTCTTCAAACAACTGTTACAAATTCCGAAATCGATCAAACAATCAATGATGTTATCAATGGCAAAGGTGAAATACCATTGAATGATTCCGTACAAACGAAAACTCAAATACCTCAACCATCATCTCAACTTGTTTGGGTACAAAATGGAACTGTAACAACCAAAACATGGTTATCACCATTATATCAAAAACAACAAAGTCAAACAACAATTGTTCCTCCAACAACTCAGTCAACTTATGATCCACTTGAATCAACATTAACACATCAAGATGTTGTAAATATTGCTCAACAAGTAGTATTTCCAACGAATACAGAACAGAATCAATTGGATTCGATTCTTCAAACAACAAATAATAGTAAAAAGAAAACACGTTCGAAATCGATTCATAATACACCATTGAAACGTAATCGTAAACCATCACTTAACAATCGTTCTCAATCAAAATCGACTATAACNCCCCCGCCACCACCACCACCATCATCATCTCAATTGGATCTATCTACGAACCCTGTTCCTATTCCTACGAATCAGCCTCCCATTACGCCTATACATAATTTAATCAATAAACCCAATCTATGGCCGAATACTACGAATTCGACTCCACCATTAGGATCTGTGACAACAACAAATCCGTCTCAATTATCATCTTTTGATAAGAATGATTCTTGGCAAAGCCAATGTATTGAGAATGTTGATTCCGTACTCGATGAATTTCATCTTGTTTCCATTGATGAACAACGTATGAATTCAACGAATCATTTTGATTTTGATTTAAGTATCGATGGTTTTTCATCGAAAACGAATGATCGTTTTACATCNTCAACTCCGCCACCACCATTAACGCTCGATCATCAACGTTATTCACTATTANCCAATGACAAACATCATCAAACAAATTCAACAACATTAATGAATAATTCTCGTTTAACTACAGGTGATCTCGATGTTTATGATCATTTTCTTAATCCATATTCATCATCAATGTGGCAAGAAAATCAAGTATCATCATCAGTTTCAACGCCACCCGATTTTCAATTGAATCATATGCCATCTCAACATCCACAAATGCAAATTCAACAATCATCACAACAGTANTATCCACCACCATCATCATCTCAATTAACCGCTGAACACTTCGATCAATATCATTCACAGTCACAGTCACAAGCAAGATTGTTATTCGATGTGCAATCTTAAAAACAGTTTTGACGCAGAAACACACACAAAATCTATTTATTTCAGAAAAACAGAATTTTGAAATCAATTCTCTCTTTCTCTCTCTCTCTGGTTTTTTTCTCTTTCATCTTTTTTCTATTTTCTTCTTAGGCAACGAAAAATAAATGATACATACAATTTAATTTTCTTCATTTTCTCCATTCACTTGTCTTCTTTCAAATGTCATCTTCCTTTTTTTCATATGTCTTCTTTCGTTTCGTTTCATTTGTTTTCTTTTTTAATTTTTCAAAATTTAAATTGTATTTTTACTTCATCAGAATAAATTGCTGTTAATTTACGAGATTTTTCTCTTTCGTATGATATCCATATGCGACATCTCTTTAATCGAATTTCGATTATCTTCACCATATTGGAAGATTTATTATAAGCGACTGAAAATACAACGAAAAAAAAAGCGTAATATCCTCGACAATGAATTCTGATAGTAAAACAACAACGAAAGAAATCAATTCCATCGATCGATGTACACGTTGTGGAACGAATAAATTAATCGATATTACACATCACGAATTTCCTAAACAGAGAGGTCTTCTATTCGAATGTATGTCTTGTGGAAATAATTCACTTCGATCGAATGTTTCCGATGATGAACGACAACGTCGTCTAGCTAAAATAGCTGCTGANCATCTAACTATGCATTCATGTCAATTTTGTNTACAAAATTTTCCTTCACAAAACGATTATCTTACACATTTACAAACGAATCATCAAAATCCAATGAATAAAAAACAATCATAGTTCATGCGTTATAGTTACTCTTTCTTTCTTTTTTCTGTTCTTATTTTTTCTTTGAATATATTAGTCGTCGCATAGTTAAATATTTTTCGTCCTTGTCTCTTTGTGTAAACAAAATATACATCAAACAAAAATATTACTATATTTAGTTATCGTTAATAGGGCGATGAGATAGTATAACGTCAGCCAGTGNATTATTTGATAGATTATTGGAAAGATAAAAACGAAATTTATCACAAATCATCGATCTGGGCGAGTGCATTTATGTGNACTATTATTACGCGATTTTTGCCAAAGTTTGATTGGCAATTGTAAAGTAAATTGATCGAGTTAACCTCTTTTTGTCAATCATGTAACGGAAGTCAAGCTTTTGTCGTTGTGACTAGTTCCGGTAGTTGACAGTGTCCTATGCATGGCGTCATCTACTGTCAACCAAACGATGAATGGATAGAAGTAAAAAACGAGAGAGAGAGAGAGGAGAAGAAGAAGAAGAAGAAGAAGAAAAGAAATATTGTGGTCAGTTAATAGTAATGTCGTTCATTCTTCTCTCCGTTTACTCTATACGTTTATAGGTTGCTGCCGTTGGTGAACTGAATTTGATTTTTTTGTAGGGAAACAAAAGCAAGTATAATTGTTTAATTTCTCTCTTGAACAAAAAAAAACAACTCGTTTTTTCATTGGATCGATCGATGTCTACTAGTTCTCTTGAGATTATTCATCTACACATTTTACTAGACAACTGAATATAGAGATTCCTCTGATGTCTACTCAATCATGTTAATATATTCTATATGATCGAACGAATATAGATATAACGTCTGTCATTAGTTTTCTTTCAATCAATCTTATGAGCAACTAAAAATGCTGAACGATATTGACCNTGTGCTAACTTAATTTGAAAATAGAAAAAGAGGAAAGTTCATCTCGAACTCGTTCATCGTCACGTCACGTTCCTTTTTTCTTCTTCTTTTCATTAACAGATGATGAGCTTCCATTTGCTTTGTCGATAGGAATTTGTAGTTGTTGCCTTTTTNTTCTTCTTTCTCTTCATTCTGTGATTAGCAGTCAGAGAAAAGGATCAAACTCTTGGNCTGTCTCTGTGCTTGACATTAGCGGCACTACTATGAATGGTGAATAAAGAAACGAGAAAGAGAGAGAGAGAAGAAAAAAAACTGAGTCGACCAAGCACATAGAAAGTAATTTTGTTTTCGTATTACTACTGAATCATTCTCTTTATTGATATAGCATGAAGAACGAGAGAAAGACAAACGATGAAAAAAAAACAAGAAAATACTCGGTATTTTTTTCCTTCTTATTCGGCCATTCGTTTTGTATGATTATTATGAGTCCCTAATGCGAACGCTTTTTTTTGACAATCTGGTAAGAATCATTATTATTGCTGTCGATGGATTTTTTTCTTCGCTTTCAATTTTTAATAAACATTTTTAATCCCTTTGTTTCGAAGAGAAAAAAATTCAAACGGAAATCAATATGTATGTCGTATTTTTTTGAACTAGTTCATTGAGATGAAACGAATGACAAAACAACAACGATCAAATGATCTATTCATCGGCTCACTTATGACAGATGTTGAAACGGAAGAGTGAGAAATATGACATGTGTATCAGTAACAAGGTCATGTGAAAACAACTAATTGTAAACGAAGGTTAGAATAGAATGAAATCGCGACAGCAATTTGATCGTAAATGTATAGTATTTTGTTTTGTATCGAGGGTGTGTGTGTGTGTATGTTTTTTTTTCATATTAATGAATTTGAACGAAATTGGAGATAATTGAATAGAAACAGGTGCATGTTGAATCATTAAAATATGTCATGTTCACGTTCAAAAGGTCATCGAGGTAGTAGTAGTAGACGTTCATTTGTTTGTTTTTTCTTGCGGCCATTTGTTAAGAATATTTGTCAAAACAAGATCAGTTTATGTTAGATTTCTTACGATTGATATACTCGTTAAGTGATGAAAGATTTTCTAGTCATATGTCTGCTGTTCATTGATTTTGTCTTCTTATCTTCTTTCAGATTTAATCTATTCGACTCAAACGACGTATTTCATGTCGGATCAGAATTTACTCGATGATCCACTTGTTTCGTTTGATCAATCACCGTCGTCGACAAAGACAAAGCCGAATGAATCCTATGAAAACCGTTTATTAGACGATATTGATCCATTTGGAGATCATAATGGAACCAATGGAAATAATAATAATAATGATAGTAGTACAAATCAGTTTTCATTGACAAATGATCTCTTTCCAACAGATCCAAATGAAAACGGTAATTGTTCAATTGAAACAAAGTGATTGTTTTTGTTATTTGATTATTTAGATCTTCTATCGGAATTTTCTACACAAAAAAATCAAGAATCCGAAAATTTAATATTAAATGGCAGCGTAGCCGATAAGAATACACTTTTACTTGAATTCGATTCTGATGCACCAGCTCCTGTAAATAATACAGAATCACCTAATGATCCATTTAAACAATTTGAAAATCTATCAATAAAACCAACTGATCAACCTGAAATACTTCTAGATTTCGGAAATTCAAATGAGAATGCAAATAAAGAAGAAGAAGAAGNANNACAACAACAACAACAACAACATGAACCTGAAGTTTTACAATCAAATGAACAGATTGTTGATACATCAACGCATTCTGCTCCTGCTACTTCTTCATCAATAGAATCTGAATCAAAATCTGAAGAAATTCCTGTTGCTGCCATTACACCATCAGAATCCATTATCAAAGAAGAACCAANNCCAAGTTCGCCACAATTGGATTCAACTTTACCATTAGCATCGCCAACTAAAAAACCAACAGCTAGTGCTACTAAACCAACGAGTTCTGCTAAACCTAAATCAGCAACTCCAACATCAAAAAGTACGGAATCAAAACCAGCAGTTTCAACAACTCGTAAAACGGTTATTCCATCATCTTCAAATAAAACAGCACCAGTACAAGATACATCTGCAACGGCAAAACCAACAGTAATTCATAGAACTGAAATTTCGAAATCATTCAGTTCAATTATTTCTTTGTTTTAGCGTGATACTCATCCAAAACCTTCTGCAAAAACAGCAACAACAACTACAGTATCATCAGCACCANCGAAACCGAAACCTGCTGCTAGTTCAACAACAACAACAACAGCAACAGCATCTGCACCATCTCGACCGACTACTAAACCGGTAGTAAAAACAACTCGTCCTTCGACAGCTCCAAAAACTTCTGATCAACATACAACAACTCTTTCGACTGCACNCCAAGCAGGTAGTTCTACGTCTTCAACAACAACTCGAGCAAGTGTAAGACCACCTCAACCATCTACTCGACCACCAACAAAAGCAACAGCTGCTTCATCTTCTTCTATTACAACTGCTGCAGCTTCCTCACGTACAACTCTCTCTGCAAGTAAAACAACTGTTACCAAAGAACGACCAGCATCTCATGCTCGTACAACAAGTAAACAAAACAAACATAGTTCATCGGTTATTTATTCGCCTTCTCTTGTTTTAGCAACACGACCATCGACAGCTACGAGCGCGTCGACAACAGTTGCACCCAAACGTGCGACTAGTGCTAATCGTCCTTCAACAGCAGATCGACCAACACGCACTGGTGCAATAGAAAATGCCTCAGGGACAACAGTAATTCAGTCGTATACAATTTATTAATCTGTTTTCTTTTTCATTTTTCATATCAGGCTAGCACAACTAAACCACAATGGAATTCAACAACGTCAAAAATTGGGTCACTTCAAAATGCAACCCATAAACCCGGAGGTGGTACTGTGAAGGTAAAGATTTCATCTGAGAAGATAATCCTGGTAATCTTTTTTTTTCTGTTTTCTTTAGATTCCAACACAAAAATTAAATTGGAGCGCAAAATCTAAAGTTGGCTCGCTTGACAATGCAGCACATAAGCCAGGCGGTGGAACTGTCAAAGTATGTTCCAAGAAAAAAGTCGACCTGTTTTTTTTAAAGAAATTTTCCTTCAGATTGAAAGTAAAAAACTTGATTTCAAAGAAAAAGCCAAACCACGAACTGATACTGGCATTCATGAAACTCTAACATCAGGCGATGCTGCAGCAAGTGCTAATGCAACAGTTAATGATGAAAATTCCCAACAACCAGAAGAATCACAAAAAAACAATAATGGTGATCAATAAAAAAAAAACGTTCATGGCATTTCATTTTCTTTTTCTATTCCAATTATTTAATCTTTCTTCTTTTCCTTTGAATTGTGGTTAGGTTAATCCAAATCTGTCTCGTTTAATATATATATATATACATATATATTTAATTTTGATGTTTCTTGTTAAAATAAATCTAGTTCTCTTACATCAATATCTACTTCATTCTTTTTTTAGCACTAGATTTTCTTTTTCTTTCTATTGTACAATGATCTCGACATTTTTCTTTGAATGTGTGTTTGTTATTAAGACAAAAAACGAGAGACAATAAACTATATACGTATACACATAAGAAATTCTTTGTTTAAGTCGAAAACAAAAGACAGTTCATTGAATATTCATTGAACTAAAAGATTAGACGAGATTTACTTTTAAGAATATTANTTAGTTAAGAAGAACGAGTGATTTGATAAATGAAATGAAATTTTTGTTTTTCACATTTCTTCTGACCTTCATTGGAAATCTCAGATCATTTGAACGAATTGAGACGACTTTTTATTTGTCTGTAATTATTGATCTTGAAAATGAAGACTCACATTCGGTTTTATTTTTCCTTTTTCAAACAATATTGATGTCGCCATTTATCAACAAATGNTCCAATGTCTGCCATCTGTGCACTATCATCATTGGTGATAAATCATTATTTATTCCAGAAAAAAGCGAGAAAAAAAAAGTTAATAAATAACAAAAAAAACGAGAGAGAAAGGATTGTTCTCAACTTCTTCAGTATAATTATCATCATGAATAATTAGGAAAGAGAAAGCGATCGAACGAGAGCGAGAGTGAGAGAGACAAAAGGGATTAATATTACTATAGTCGTCGTTTGTTTGACAAAAGCAACTGTTTGAATTTATATTAAACTGATTCTCATTCCCGACATGTATTTTCATATCAAACAGATTGTCAGCTTAAGATCAACTGTAAACTGTCCTTCAATCAACAATCATTTTGTACGAAAAGAAAAAAAGAAAGCAAAGAAATGAGAGAAGAGACATACAGAGAGAGAGAGAGCGAGAGAAAGGTATTTGCTAGATGAAAATTGAAACCATCTAGAACGAAAACGTCGAGCCTTGAATCGATTATCGTTCTAATTAGGTAGACAACATAGACAGAATTTATTTTGTATGTCGAGACATAAAACGGAACAAATAAAAACTATCTCATCTATCTCAAAAGTCTTTACATATGTTTATTAACGATTGATACTAATCATGCGAAAGTAAGAGAACGTTTTTTTTCTTTTTGTTTCAATTTATCTTACTGAATCAAAATTCAAATGACTATTTCGATTTGTAGAGATTTATTTAGTTACTTTATTATAATTATTTTCCTGCAACAAATCTACGCTCATGGACGATTAGAAGATCCACCAGCTCGAAATGCTGCTTGGCGTTACGGTAAATCAATCGAATGAAAACATCTTCGAATTCGATTTATTTTCAGGTTTCAATGTTCCAACGAATTACGATGATGTTGGATTGAACTGTGGCGGATTGAGTATTCAGAGACTCAATGGTAATTGATTTCTATTCGAATTTGAATCGATTGAACTTTTGTCTAGAGGGTAAATGTGGCGTCTGTGGTGACTCGTACACTGGGCCACGTGATCATGAATTAGGTGGAAAATATGCAACGAATACGATCGTTCGAAGTTATGCGATGAATTCGATGATTGATGTGAAAATTCTAGTAAAGAAAACTGAATCGAATTTGTTTTCGAAATCATTCTTGTTGTTGTCTACTAGTTAACTGCAAATCATGTTGGATTCATGGAACTTCGTCTTTGTTCATCGACAGATCCTTATAAAGAAATAACACAAGAATGTTTAGATGAAAATCTTCTTTATATCGAAGGTTTTGGAACACAATATCCTGTTCAAGAAGGCGTTGAATCGATTCATTTAAAGTAGAAAATAACTCTAATAAGAATTTCTCGTAAAAAAAAATCTCGTTTTTAAATAGAGTTCATCTACCAGAGGGTTTATCATGCGCACATTGTATTTTACAATGGCGTTATCATGCTGGAAATAGCTGGGGGGTCGATCAAGATACAGGCAAATCATGTCTNGGTTGTGGTTTTCAAGAAGAATTCTACAAGTAAAACGAAATCATATTCAAAATCAAAACTATAAACTATCGAACATTTTTCAGTTGTGCAGATATTAGTATTGATTCAGATACTAATCAAATNTTTCTACCATCGCTGACAACGCAAACACCATCTTCAATCGATGAATCACTTATACATATTCCATATGACGATTCAGTTGTTCTGCCAACTGAAAACGAACATATTCCGTATATTGGCTATCATGAATTGACAAAAACAACAACAGCCATCGCTGTCACCGNCNAAATTCCTTCGAATGCTGTCTATTCATTTGAACAAACAAATGATATTGTTAAAACCAATAAAACTCATCGTTGTTATCCAACGAATGAAGTTCTCAAGCCATTAATTGGCATCGAACATTGGTGTTTGAAATTATGCGTTGTTCATTGCCCACCGACACTATGTGCATGTGTACCTATTTGAAAAAAAATATAATTCTATCTTGTATTAAATGAATAGACTTTAATCTACACACTTTTACATTTGTTTTATTCTTGTGTAACACATTTTATTCGACATACGAACTAATAATATATCTTCATTCTGTTTTTCAGAAAATAAAAAAAGAAACAAATAAATAAATATACTATTCATANACATGGTTCGAGTGAAATCCTCTTGGTCAACAATATAAATGTGAGCGTATCTCGATTCNTCTTCTTCTTTTTTCTTTCTTTACTTTCTTTCTCTAGTTTCAATTTATTTGACATCGTCATCCCGATAGATCTAGTTAGAGAATAGAACGAACAAGACGACATATATATAAACATATACATACATCTACATAGACACACATTGTCTTCAAAATTTTTAAATCACTGAACGCAACGAGTTACGTTCGTTTTTGTTTAGACAATAATTATGTCAACAACAATTCTTCCAGATATTTATCGTCATACAGCAAGAAAAAGTACAGTATCACGAAATGTAAAGCCAACTTCGAAAATTCATACATTTAATAATAATAATAATAATAATAATAATAATAATGTTATCAATGCAAAAAANTTCAAAGAAGAACAATCGATATTTGATACAATTGAATGTAATATTAAATTCGAAAAAGATCTTGCACAAAGTCAACGTTTAATGATTTTGCCTGAGAATGAAATTGAACAAATGAATGTTGAACAAAATCATGAGAACATCATTGCCGATATTCTCGATGATATTCTAAAGCAAATACCCGATCAGGTAATGATGATGATTAAAAAGGTTTTTCGCTTGTGTACATGTCGTTTTTCTCGATTTAGATAATCAGTTCAGATCAACATCGAACGAATTCAACAGATATTCGTCATGTTATGAATTCACTTGTGTCTCATATCGATGAATCAGATACAGAAAATGCAACTGTGAACGACGTACAAATGGAAGATATGCAACCAAATCAAGATGATGATATTGTCGAAATTGAACGTAAACATTTGTTTATTTTGAAAAAAATCGTATATTTTTCTTTTAAATTAGCATTACATTCGAATTTGCAATCTCATTCTTGTTCTTGTCAATGTCATCAATCGACATCTCAAACATTAATATCGAATTCGACAAATGATTATTTCATATTCGAACAAGCTCTACGTCAAACAAGACAAGAACATCAAGAAACAATACAAAACAATCAAGTTCTACAAACTTTAAAAAATCAACATAGTGAACTAATGAAATTATATCATCGACAATTATATTTGAGTAAAATCGATCGAGAACAACAAACGAATCAATTTGATCGACATGATCAATTTGTGCAAACTGATATATCAACAATAACACAATCAACTCAAGTACAGCAGGTCAATGGGACAACGCATATGAATTCGAATGCCAAAGTTGAATTAGCAGTTCCACGAATTAACAATCATTTTGTTCCTATTCCTGTTCGAACAACAGGCCCATCGTTACAACAAATCATTCCATGTTTGACAACAACGAATCCAACCATGATAAAAAAACAACCTCAACCGGTTTCGACATCTAATTCTCATGATATCGTGGATTTAACTGAAGAAGATGAAGAACAACAAGAACAAGACAACGATGAGGAAAAAATGAAACAGAATGGTAATCCAACAAGAACATTACCACCAAAAGTTAGTCCTGTACCAATAGTAAACACTCATTCTGTTCAACAGCCTGGTCCACCATTAGCTACGCGTAATCGTAAGTTAAACTTGACTTTATTCAAATATTATTTCTATTCTTTAGAACCAATAACTCGTCCTAATCTTTCAACTATTCAAAACGTTGTAATTATCTTTTATATTTCTCATTCAACTCGAAAAAATATTCTCTTCTCCTTTTATTTAGCAATCATCGATTCGTCCACTTATCGATCATAATCCGTGCGATTATACTGTTGGTCGACCTCAACTTAGTATTGCACATGATAATTCAACAGTACGTTTAACATGGAACCTTCCGGGTACACCGATGGAATCGATTTTAAACTACGAAATCTTTGCATACAAACAAAGTCATAATCTCACAAATTCCGATTGGAAAAAAGTAGAAAAAAAANCAAATAACGAACGAGCAGTTAGTTTTCCTTCATTTTTGTAGATCGGCACAGTCAAATCAATGCGTTTACCGATGGCTGTAACGCTAAAAGAATTTCAATCCAATAGTCATTATGCATTTGCTGTTCGAGCTATATCAGTTACTAATAAGTTTGGTCCTTTTTGTGAACCTAAAACGATCTTTACAGGAAATTCAATATCTGATCAACGCTCATCAACATAAATCTATTTGAGTCTTTGAAACATATAGAAAGCGATTTAATAATAATATTCGTTTGTTTTCTCTCGTTCGAAAAAAAAATCGAACTGAATGATATATATACATATACATATAGTAGTTTTCTTTTCTTTTTTTTTGTCTTTTTTGTAACAGATGTCTTATGTCTTTCATTGAATTAGTAAAAAAAGGAAATAACGCAAAGCATGTTCACTTGAGTTTTTCGTTTGTTTATGTATTTAAAACAAAACGCGAAGCGAACTAAACGAATAAATCCATGCATGTCAAAAAAGAAACGGCAACGAATGTAACGTGCTTAAAGTAAGAAAATAAATTCATGTTCACCTTGGGTAGACCGAGAACGTGAAGAGGTCACTAATCATTTCGAATCGAACAAGCGTCATTGGTGTATTTCTATCATACGCTATCTAACCTTCAATTTTTCGTATACACACATACACGTAATTTCGTGTTCTTGTTCTTCTTCGTCTTCATTTCATAACGTTGTATAACATGGTAATAGAGACCGAATCATCGACAGTTCGTCTTCGACAGAAATTTCTCGAGTTATCAAATGAATATTCGAAAGACAAAAACGTCCATTCACGAAGTCGATCGGCCAATAGTCGACCGCCCGTAGCTGATCTCAATGCAAGTCTTCGTTATCGACGAATGAGACGAAAAGTTGACGTTCTTCGAACACAAATCGATGCTGCCTTACATGATAATTATTTTACAACAAATGAGCCCGTAGGTTTATTTCGTTTATTTGANATCGAAATTCTTTTTTTCTTTGATNGAATAGGAAAATTCGAAGGACATGATACCGACACGTGATGAGGACACATCAGCAAAAAAGAAAAATGACGAGCAAAACCTTGTCACAACCGAACTTATTCA
>JGI26532J50257_10000631_pt1 | contig 17472 bp, 18 predicted proteins | sample ThiBiot_500_plan_FD_50257 | JGI IMG/M metagenome (IMG submission 50257) | reverse complement strand
CGCTGTCTCATGGATGCGATCGAGGTCCGAGAATCGTGTGCTCCCGATCACTCGGTTCTCCTGCTTCAAGATCGTAACCCACGGCAGCGAAGTCCCGGCCTCCTTCAACCGCAACGCCTTCTCCAGCCACCCGCGCAGGTCCTCGGGCGTTTTCACGATGACCGGCATGTAGCGCCAGATTCGATCGTCAAAGGCAATCTTTTCCAGTCCCGGCAGATGCCCCGGCGTCATCGGCTCCAGCCGTATCCTCGTTCCCTCCAGCACCGGCATCTCACTCATTGCTAGTCTCCTCACTCTCGCTCACAGTGGCTCTCTCAACGCTCGCAAGCCCCAGCAGCTTGTCCGCCACGCGGTCATAATCGTGCCGCAGAACATCGCCTTCATGCACGAAGTTCCCCGTCAGCGGCTCAACCCCCAACGCTCGCACGCGCTCCAGATCGGCCTCGATCGGTTCCTGTCCTTCGCGCTCATATTGTTCCAGCCGCTCTGCCGAAATGGGCGAGGTATTGATCAGCGCGTAATCGAAGATCGGAGATTTGGTCGCTCCCGCATGTTGCAGAATCTTCTCGATGTGCTGCGAGGCCGACAGTCCCAGAGACTCATTCGCCTGCGTCATCAGGTTGCACACAAATACCTTGGTCGCCCGCGAAGCTGCCAGCGCCTCGGGAATCCCGCGAACCAGCAGGTTCGGAATCAGAGACGTATAGAGCGATCCCGGCCCCAGAGAGATAATGTCCGCATTCGCAATCGCGTGCAGCGTCTCCGGCAGCGGATCGGCGGTCGCCGGCTCCAGCATCAACTGCACGATGCGCCGCTTGCTGGCGGTAATGTTCGTCTCGCCACAGACCACGGAGCCATCGTCCATCCGCGCTGCCAGCGTAACGTTTGCATTGGTTGCCGGAAAGATCCTTCCCCGAATCGCCAGAATCTGCGACGACATCTGCACCGCCTGCGCGAAGTCTCCGGTAATGTGCGAGAGCGCGGCGACGAAGAGGTTGCCGAAGCTATGCCCATCCAGATCCCCCTGATCGAAGCGAAACTGAAACAGCTTCGAAAGCAGGTGTTCATCCTCCGAGAGCGCGACCATGCAATTGCGCACATCGCCCGGCGGCAACATCTTGAAGTCCTCGCGCAGCCGTCCCGACGAGCCACCGTCATCGGTCACCGTCACCACTGCCGACAACTCTCGGATCACCCAGCGCGCATCCGGGTGGGATATCGCCGCATTCCCACCACCATCCTGTTCCCGGGGCCGCTTGCGGCGCTCCCGCATCGGTACATAGCGTTTCAACCCTCTCAGCAGCGTGGACAGACCTGTCCCGCCGCCCATGGCAACCACACGAAGCTCTCTGGCTCCCTCCTGGCCTGAAGATGTCATTCGCAATCCTCCCAGATCGTCTATGCCATGTTAGCGTCTCTGCGGCTCAATCCAATGCGTTGTTGCCCACCGGGAAGCACGAAGCTTACTCATCACCCTCATCACCCGGAGAAAACCTCTTTTTGCGGCCGCGGGAGTCTAAACTGTAGTCAGGTGAAAGATACGATACGCAAGCTTGATGAACGCGTCGACTCAGCCGTTCCACGGCCCTTGCGGCTTGTGGTGGCGGCGCTGATCCTGCGTGAAGGCGCGGGCGGGACCGAAGTGTTCATCTGCCAGCGCAAAGCCGATCAGCCGATGAGCCTCAAATGGGAGTTTCCCGGTGGAAAGATCGAACCGGGCGAAGGCCCGGAAGAAGCCCTCATGCGAGAGTTGAACGAAGAGCTTGGAATCTCGGCCATCATCGGCCGCCGCGTCGCGCAGATCCGGCACAAATACCGCAATGGCGGAGCCGTCGATCTGCAGTTCTTCATCGTCAAAGAGTTTCACGGGCCGCTGGAAAATCGAATCTTCAACGACATGCGCTGGGCTCCGCTGTCGACTCTGCCGGAGTATGACTTTCTGGCGGCAGACCTTGGCCTGATCCGGGATCTGTCAGAAGGCAAGTTGCTATAGAGCCCTCCATCAGGGATGCAGGCCGTTCCAGACCATCACCGCCGACAACGCAACCACGATCACAGTCGTCAGCCACGCAACGGCGTTGAAGAGCCGGGAGTTGGTGTGCTTGCCCATCAGTTCATGTTTATTGATCAGCCGCAGCATGAAGATCAGCACGATGGGAAGAAGCACTCCGTTGAGCACCTGCGACAAGATACTGAATCTGACCAGAGGAAAGTTCGGGATCAGCACGATGGCCGCCCCACCGGCCAACAGCAGCGTATAGAACCAGTAAAAAAAACGGGCCTCGCGAAAGCTCTTATCGAGGCCACTCTCCAGTCCCAGTCCCTCGCAGACGGTATAGGCGGTCGAGAGCGGAAGGATCGACGCAGCGAAGAGCGAAGCATTGAAGAGACCCGCGGCGAAGAGGATAAAAGCGTACTGCCCGGCCAGAGGTTTCATCGCTCCGGCTGCATCGGCCGGGTCGGCGATACTGCGGATGCCGTGGGTATAGAGCGTCGCCGCGCAGGCCACGACGATGAACCACGCAACCAGATCGGTGAAAAATGAGCCGACGATAACGTCGAGCCGTGAAGCCTTGTACTGGCGAACCGTAATCCCCTTTTCCACGATGGACGATTGCAGGTAAAACTGCATCCACGGGCTGATCGTCGTGCCGATGATGCCGATCGTCATGTAGACATACAGCTTGTCGCGCCACACGCCACGATCGGGCAGTTTCACCGTCTCGACCAGCGCCAGATGCCAGTCAGGGCCGCTGAGAACACCGGCGGCAATATAAGCAATATAGAAGACGCTGGCGATAAGAAAAACCTTTTCGACGCTCTTGTAGTCTCCCTTGACAACCAGTATCCAGACGAGAAAAGCGCAGACCGGAACACTGACGAATTTGCTTATATGAAAAAGCTGCATGCTGCCTGCGATGCCGGAGAACTCCGCGACAACGTTGCCGAAGTTGACCACGACCAGCAGAATCATCATGAAGAACGTCATACGCAGGCCGAACTCTTCGCGGATGAGGTCGCTGAGCCCCTTGCCGGTGACCACGCCCATGCGCGCGCACATCTCCTGCACCACAATCAGTGCAAGGGTGATGGGAATCATCGTCCAGAGTAGGGTATAGCCGTACTGCGCGCCCGCCTGGGAGTAAGTGAGGATACCGCCGGCATCGTTGTCGACGTTGGCGGTGATAAAGCCCGGGCCGAGCACAGCCAGAAAGAGAAGAATGCTCGTTCTCCATCTGCGCCACGATGCCATGCCTGTCCCCTGCCCTTTGTCTGTCAGCTGGCGAGGGATATATCCGCTCGGGCGCATGACTCTTCAAACTATATCTTCAGGCTAAATCAAAGTCCGGGAAGTTCCGGCAATCACTTTGCAGAGGCTGTGCGCAGGCGGTTAACAATAGTTTGAGCGCGATCGACGATGAGACTTACCTGCCGGTCATTGTGGTAGCCATCGCGGAGCGCTCGGGCACATCCGGCGGCAGCGATGCGTTCGCGAGCCTCCACATCCGGCAGATAGCGCCGGATCTTTTCCACCAGTTCGTCGTATGAGGAGAAGAAAACGGCCTCTTCCTCCTCGCGAAAGCGCTGAAGATGGCCTTCGGAGCGCTCGGCCAGCAGGAAGCCGCCGCAGCCCGCGATCTCAAAACTTTTATGAACGAACTCGTCCAGATTGGAATGAGTGATGAAGCTGAGATTGATTTTGGACCGCCAGATAGCCTCTCGATACTGCTGCCGGTACAACTCTCCCTCGCGATAGAGGCGCGCAAAGTCTCCTTCTCCCAGTGCCTTCTTCCACGCGCGGGCGTTGCCGGAGATGGTTACCCCGAACTCGTTCAGATTAGCCAACCGGCTCAGCGTTTCTGCGCGATTATCGTAAGGAGTTCCTACAAACGAGACCTCCCGATTGCGATTGACATCGGACCAGCCATCGGGAGGCGGGTACTGGATCGTAGGTTCGTAGGCTGTCTGGATCTTGATGACGTCTCGCGCGCCGCGCTGGCGATAATCGAGGATATTTTTGTCGCGCTGGACAACGTGCAGGTCGTAATGAGGGATGTCCTTCATGTAGAGCCGCCAGCCCGGATCCTGCCGCGGCCCAAAGGGGTTGTCGATCATGTAGCTCACGGTGGCGATGCCCATGGCCCTCATGCGATCCAGCGTTCCTGGGAGCATCGAAAGCAGCTTGTCCGTCCATAGCAGATCGGGCTTTTCCACGACGGCCAGATTAAGGAGATCGCGGTTCAGACGCGCAACCATAGGCCCCGTCGCGAGCCGCAGAAACACCTTCTGCGCTACCGGATTCCGGTATCGATAGTCATGCGCATTGACAGGAATGACCTTGTGCCCCAGCCGTTCCAGAGCCCACATGCGATAGAGAGAGGTATCGTTCGGGGTGAGACCGGCAACATAGAGAATCTTCATCGAAAGCGGCGCTTCCTTGTCCTTGGCTAGTTAAAGTTCTGGGTTGATTCAAGTTTAGAGATTTGCCCGCAGAAGGGCTATCACCTGTTCGGCATGGACGACTCCCACCAACCGCTTTTCGTGGTCGAGCACAGGCAGGGCGCGCAGGTTGTACTTGTCAAAGAGTTCGGCGACCTTTCGCCCGTTGGCGTCTATATCGCAGGTTACAACATGGCTGTGCGGCAGGTTAGCAAGCGGTGCGTCCGGCTTCGCCAGCAGAAGCTGGACGAGGGAGATCAGGCTCTCGATCCTGCCCTCGCTGTCGAGCAGATAGATATCGGTGACGGTCTCGATGTCGCCTTCGAAGCTGCGGAGTGCCTCGATTGCCTGGGCGAGGACAGCGGTCGATGGCAACGCGATATAGTCGGTGGTCATGCGTCCGGCAGCCGAGCTTCCAGAGAATTCGAGAAGTTCCTCTACCTCCTGCCGTTCCTCCGGCTCCATCTCCCCGAGAATCGCCTCGGATCGCTCCTCGGGCAACTCCAGCAGCAGGTCGGCGGCGGCTCCGGGGTCCATCTCTTCGACGATATCTGCGATCTGGCCGGAGTCCAGCGACTCGATCAGTGCCTGCTGCATCTTCGGCTTGACCTCTTCAAGCGCCTCGGCGGCGACCTCTTCATTGAGGCTATAGAAGAGCGCCTGCCGCTCTGCCGGAGCGAGGTCTTCGAGGATGTCGGCAATGTCGGAGGGGTGCATCATCGAAAGCCGGTTCTGCTCGATCTTGAGCTTCACCCGCCGGGCTGGGTCGCGGTCGATCAGATCGACAAAATTCCAGGGGATGAGGCTGGGACTGAATCGTGATGCGATACGCTCCGCGGTTGAGGTATGCAGCCCCTTCAGCAGGCGGCGGACTGCACCGCGCGTCCCGACCTCGACCTCTGCGATACGCAGCGACAAGGCGGCTGACCCCTTCTCCGATTGCTCCCATACCAGGTCCACATCATTGACACGAACAACCTTGCGGCCATGGACATCGATAATCTGCTGGTCGAGCAGGTCATGCTCCAGCATTAGATGTGCCTCACCGTCGGGCAACACGCTTGGAGCAGCCCCTTCGCGCAAGTGCAATTCATTGCGACTTGTAAGATTTAAGTCGGAGACCAGGATCAGCGAGGGCCGAGCGCTTCGCTTTGCCGCAAGCATCCTCACCGCCAGCCACTGCACGTGAACCGTATCGACGCCCGGAGCCACCACAAACTCGCAGACATGGCCCAGCACCACGCCCTGTGCGTTTTTAACGCTCGCGCCCATCAGGGCGGAGACACTGGTTCGCTGGTTCGGTTTCGTCATAGGCAATTCCGGCAGGATACGGTCTTCCACCTGGCCACGCCATGCAGAATTACGGTATTAAACCTTGAAACCGCAATCTGCATCCAACAAATTTACGATGCAAAACGGATTTATGCCAGCTTGCATCCGTATACTCCTCTTATTCGCATGGTAGCTCACATCGAGGAGCTCAAATGCCGAAGCCACAGCGCCAATCCGTCGAACCAATCAGTGGCCATGCTGGCGCAGGGAGAAGCTTTTGGAGAATAAGACAAGCCGGACAACCTTGACATTCGGGGAGTCCACAAGCACACTGCCATCATCGCTCTTGTCTGAAGTTGACGACCGGCGCGGGGATTCAGCAAGGAATGCATTGGCCGATTCAACGACAAGTCGCGTCAGCTTTACGCTCGACTCCTCCCTTGACAGCGTCAACAAGGTAGAGTTGACTGCCGAGCAGGTTGCGCAGCGTGCCGGGTTCGACGAAGACACCACGACCCATGTGGCCATGGCCGTTCGTGAAGCGGCAGTCAACGCCGTCCTGCATGGAAACGCGTATGACCCCTCGAAGCACATCACCGCGTCTTTTGAAACTACATCGGACTCGCTCATCATTCGCGTCTCCGACCAGGGCCCCGGTCTCGACCCGGACACCATTCCGGACCCGCTGGCTCCGGAAAATATCCTTCGCGGCTCCGGCCGCGGCATCTTTCTTATCAGGGCCTTCATGGATGAGGTACACTTTCGCCAGCTACATCCCGGCACGGAACTGACACTGATCAAACATCGCCAACCCGCACAGCCGGGGAACTAAGGAGACAATTACTCATGAGCATGAAAGTACAGACTCGCCAGGTGGACGGCGTCACCATTCTCGATCTAAGCGGCCGAATCACACTCGGCGAAGGCAGCGTGACCATTCGCGACGCGGTTCGCGACGTGCTTGCCAAGGGATCGAACAAGATTCTGCTGAACCTGGCCGATATCACCTACATCGACAGTTCCGGCATCGGCGAGCTGGTCAGCGCCTTTACGACGGTGAAGAACAGCGGCGGAGAGTTGAAGCTGCTCAATCTCACCAAAAAGGTCCACGATCTTCTCCAGATCACCAAGCTCTACACTGTCTTCGACGTCAAGGACGACGAGGCCTCCGCGATCTCCTCGTTCACGAAGTAATTCCGTTTTCCCAAAGAGAAAGGCCGTCGCCGAGGCGACGGCCTTTCTCTTGCCGCAACAACCTACTTTGAGAAATCGACCTTCGGCGCCTCGCCGTTTGCCGGATTGCCCCTGAAGTATTCATCCCTGTAGTGGAAGCCTGCCATGTTGGCCCAGATACTGTTGGGAAACTGTCGAACATAGACGTTATAGTCTTCGAGCGTCTTGTTATAGCGGCTGCGCTCGACCGCGATCCGATTCTCGGTTCCCGCCAACTCATCCGTCAACCGCGTGAACTGCTCATTGCCTTTCAGGTTCGGGTACTCTTCCTGCAAACGGAAGAACGGCCCCAGCGCAACGTCCAGCTTGGAGTTCGCCGCAATATTGCTCGCGCGGTCGGGAGCGCTGGTAATCGCCGCGCGGGCATTCGCAATGTTGGTCAAAACGGTGGACTCTTCGTTGACGTAGCCCTTGACCGAAGCGACCAGGTTGGGGATCAGGTCGAGACGGCGCTGCTGCACCACGTTCACCTGTGAATAGGCCTGGTTGATGGCCTCATTTTTCTGCACCAGAGTGTTCTTTGTGCTCACGTAGCTGCCGAACCCGAACAGTAGTATGAGAACGATGACACCCACAACGCCAAGCACGATCCATAAAGATTTCATTCATCCCTCGATTTCATTCGTGTAGTTTCGATGTTGTTCGCGGCAGATGCATCCGGCTGTACTCTATCATCCCATCCCGAATGGTTCCGCCTCTTCTTTCCATCCCTGTTTGTCTACATTCACATCCCTAGAAATCTCCGCTGGCACCGCCGCCGCCGGAACTCCCGCCGCCAAAACCACCGAAGCCGCCTCCATCGCCACCACCTCCTCCGCCCCCACGCCCTCCTCTACCGCCGCCACCCATCAGGCTCCCCAGCAGGAAAAAGATCAGGCCTAGATTTCCTGTTCTGGCCAGTATGAACAGCACAAAGAGAATCGCGCCGCCGCCGAGGATGACCTGCCAAAGACTGAGTTGGGCGGCGGGCGCCGGTTGACGTCCATACTGCCGCATGGGCTGCGTCAGCGTAACGCCTGCGTCCGCGGCGATGATCCGCGCAATCTGCCCCACCCCAAGCGGCACCGCGCGGTTGTAGTCGCCCTGCTGCGCGGAGGGCACCATGGACCGGCCTATATCCCCCACCTTCGCATCGTTGAGAATGCCCTCCAGCCCGTAGCCCACCTCGATCCGGCCACGCCGCGGAGTCATCACCAGCAGCATCAGAACTCCGCGATCCGTTCCCTTGGCGCCGACCTTCCACTTATCCTCGAGCGCCGTAGCGAATTCCTCGATCGACTGATCGCCGTCGATCTTCTTAATAGTGACGACAGCAATCTGGGCATGTGCCTGACGGTCAACGGCGGCGCACAGGTCATCCACGCTCTGTACCGTGGCAGGAGACAGAACGCCAGCAAAATCGTTGACATATCCTGTTGGCGCGGGCAGCGAAGCTACCGTCTCCGCAGTCAAAACGGCGGCCGGCGAAAGAACCAGAAAAACGATTGCCAGCCATCGGAACATGGGCTTCATTGAAGGACATTCTACGCTATCAGGCCAGTGGAAGCCGCAAAAGAAAAGGACGCCTGCGCGCCCTCTTCCCTCTATGCTGAAAGCTTTACTGGGGTGACGGCGAGGCCGGTTTATGGTGGTGATGTCCCGGAACCTCCACTCCCTTGCTCTTCGCCAGCTTATCCACCATCACCATGTGCCCGTAAATGACCCGTTGCCCTTTGACAACGATCTCTCGCAATGCCGGATTCTGGGTGCTGACAGACTCCATCCGGAAATCCCGCAGATCCTTATGGTGAGCCTTCACCATCAGCGTAAGGTACTCCGTATCGAATGCGTCGCCGGACAGGCCGTTGAGCTTGTCGTACTCCGCCTGACTTTCTTTATTCATGCGCTTGGGCAGCATGACGCCTGCAGAATCCGCGACATCCTCTATCTCCTTATTCAGCGCGCCATGATCCTCAACCATCTTTTGGCCAAAGGCCTTCACCTCATCGCTGCCGCCTTTCTCCGCGGCAAGTTGACCAAACTGAACTTCTGCAATTCCTCCCTCCGCCGCCCGACGAAGAAACATCTTGTCCTTCATCTCGTCCGTTCTGGTGCCGGTGCTGCCAACCGAGTCCTGCATGGCAGGCATCGCCGTTTGCTGTCCCATCCCAGGTTGCGGCTGGTTTGAAGGAACAGGCTGCCCCTGCCCCGACTGACCGGCCTGACTCACCGACGACACATAGACAGCTCCTGCCTGACCCAAAAGCGCAACCGGACAGAGCATTGCAGTCATGCCGAGCATCATGATTCGCATTGGATTGAAGTTCATTGCCTTTGGCTCCTCCGGCGGAAGTTATAACACGAACCGCCTCATCCCTTCTGGTTTGGTGTGCCGCCGCAAGTTCGGGTTGCCTCTCTGCCTGAATCGGCCCGGCACTGTATTCTGTCGGCTGGAGTCTATTGCATGACGCAGAATGCCACGCCGCCAACCGCACGCCAGGAACCTACGACAACGACACTGCACGGCCATACGCTCGAAGATCCTTACCGCTGGATGAGGGATAAAGATTCATCCGAGGTAACCGCTCATCTCGGAGCGGAGAACCAATATACGCTCTCCGTCATGGCGTCTACTACGGAATTGCAGGCGCGGTTATACGCCGAGATGCTCTCCCACATCAAGGAAACCGACGAGTCGGTTCCCTACCGCGACTGCGGCTGGTTTTATTACACCCGGACGGTCGAAGGCAGCCAGTACCCCATCCATTGCCGCAAACTCGCCTCAGGAGCAACATTCGACGCCAAGCAGCCCGAGGAAATCCTGCTCGACGTCAATAAGCTTGCCGAAGGCCAGCCCTTCATGTCCGTAGGCGCCATGAGCGTCAGTCCAGATGGGAACACTCTCGCTTACTCCACCGACAACACCGGCTTTCGCCAGTACACTCTGCATATTCGAGACCTGAAGACCGGTTCCGACCTTGCCGACACCGCCGAGCGCGTAGGCTCGCTCGCCTGGGCCGCCGATTCGCGCACGCTCTTCTATACCACCGAGGATGAAACGACCAAGCGGCACGACAAACTCTTCCGCCATCGACTGGGCGATCCGGCAACCGAGGACTCCCTCCTCTCTGAAGAAAAAGATGAGCGCTTCAACCTCGGCGTCGGCAAAACCCGAGACGGCAAGTATCTTCTGATGGAGGCTGGCAGTCACACCACCAACGAGTGCAGCTATCTGCCCGCCGATACTCCCGGCGGAGTCTTCCTCGTGATCGCACCCCGGCTCGACGAGCAGGAGTATTACGTCGATCATCGCGACGGACTCTTCTACATCCGCACCAACGACACCGGCAAGAACTTCCGCGTCGTCACCGTTGCGGTCGATGGAGGCGGCAGAGAAGCATGGAAGGAACTGATCCCCGAAGACGCAGATGCTCCGCTTGAAGATTTCGATGTATTCGACTCATTTGCCGTGAGTTCGCGACGAGAGCTTGGCCTGACGACAATTGAGGTCATCCGCTTCACAGACGGCGGCAAACTCGGCGAAACAGCAAAGATCAGCTTTCCCGAGCCTGTCTACACCGCGCAATCCCACGTCAACCGCGAGTTCGTCACCGGCGCTTACCGCTACAGCTATCAGTCGCTGGTCTCACCCGCCTCAGTCTACGACTACGCCGTCGCGACCGGGACCTCCACCTTACTCAAACAGCAGGAGGTGCCCGGCGGCTTCGATTCCACTCGATACGCATCGGAGCGAGTCTGGATCGACGCCGAGGATGGAGTTCGTGTTCCTGTTTCGCTCGTCTACCGCCGCGACTCTTTCCAGCGCGACGGAAAGAATCCACTCTATATCTACGGATACGGCTCTTACGGCTATCCCCTCCCCATCGGCTTCAGCCCCGCCCGCCTGTCGCTGCTCGATCGCGGCGTGGTCATGGCCTACGCCCACATCCGCGGCGGCGGCGAGATGGGCGACCCGTGGCACGATGCCGGCAAGATGATGGTCAAACGCAACACCTTCTCCGACTTCATCGCCGCCACCGAGCAGTTAGTCGCTAAAGGCTATGGAGCGAAGGACCGCGTCGCCATCGAAGGCGGCAGCGCCGGTGGGCTGCTTATGGGAGCGGTCGTCAACCAGCGCCCCGACCTCTTCCGCGTGGTGCTCTCGCACGTGCCGTTCGTCGACGTGATGAACACGATGCTCGATGCCACCTTGCCGCTCACGGTCGCCGAGTACGAGGAGTGGGGCAACCCTAACGAGCCGGAGGCCTTCGCCTACATGCGCTCCTACTCCCCTTACGACAACCTCAAACCCGGTCCCTACCCCGCGATGCTGGTCAAGACCAGCCTCAACGACTCACAGGTCATGTATTGGGAACCGGCAAAGTACGTCGCCCGCCTACGGACGCTGAAGACCAACGATACTCCCCTGCTGCTGCACATCAACATGGACGCAGGCCACGGCGGAGCATCCGGCCGCTACGACTATCTGAAGGAGATCGCATTCGACTACGCTTTTCTCCTGACGCAACTCGGCGTGGAGGGTTAAGTTGTAGCCTTTCGAGCAATCAGGCTTTGACAGTGACCGGTTCATCCACTGTGTCGCCCTCACCGGGAGCAAGGAAGAGATTGGTCTCAAGCCCATGCTGCCGCGTGTACAGGTCATAGTACCGGCCACCCATTCGATAAAGCTCTTCGTGGGTGCCCCGCTCGACGATCAGTCCCTGCTCGACCACCAGAATCTGGTCGGCCCGGCGAATGGTCGAAAGGCGGTGGGCGATCACGAAGGTCGTCCGTCCCTGCATCAGGAAGTTGAGGCCGTTTTGAATCATGGCCTCCGACTCCGAGTCGAGCGAACTGGTCGCCTCGTCGAGAATCAGGATGCGTGGATCGGCAAGGATGGCGCGGGCGATGGAAAGCCGCTGCCGTTGTCCGCCCGACAGCTTCACGCCACGTTCGCCGACGACGGTATCGTACTGCTCCTGAAATCGCTCGGCAAACTCGTCCACCCGCGCAATGCGGCAGGCTTCGAGAAGCTGTTCCTCGGTCGCGTCCGGGCGGCTGAAGAGAATGTTCTCGCGGATCGTGCCGTCGAACAGGAAGGTCTCCTGCAGCACGACGCCAAGTTGCTGCCGGTAGCTGCTGAGGCGAACCGAGGAGAGATCGATGCCGTCGACCAGAATCTGCCCTGTGGTGGCATTATGGAAGCCGCAGATCAGCGAAATAATGGTCGACTTCCCCGAACCGGACGATCCCACCAGAGCCGTAACCGTGCCCGGCTTCGATTCAAAGCTGATGCCGTGCAGCACCGGCTTGCCCGGCTCGTAGGCGAAGGTGACGTCCCGAAAGGCGATATCGCCGTGGATGATGCCGAGATTGTGGGCACGAGCGGCCTCGGAGTCTTCCTGCGGCTCGGCAAGAATCTCGTTGGTGCGGTCGAGCCCGGCGACAGCCTCCGTAAGCTGCGTTCCAATCGAGACCAGTTGGACGATGGGCGCAATCATGAACGCCAGGAACATGACATAGGTGACATAGCCGCCGGTGGTAAGGTGGCCGGCGACCACCTGGTGAGCTCCCAGGTACATCACCAGCGCTCCCACCACGCCGAGAACGGCAGTGGATGCCAGCGCCATCAGCGACTGCGCCGTCAGCGATGAGATGACGTTCTGCAGCAGCCGATTGGCTCCGGCGGCGAAGACGCTGGCCTCGCTGGCCTCGGCGTGATATCCCTTGACGACGCGCACACCGCCAAGCGACTCGGTGAGACGCCCGGTAACCTCGGCGTTGATCTTGGAGCGTTCGCGGAAGATGGGACGAATAACCTTGAAGGCACGTTGCAGGATAAGGCCGAAGACGACCAGAATGACGAAGGTAACCAGCGTCATCTTCACGCTGAGGTGAATCAGATAGCCAAAGGCAAACAGTGCGGTTAGAACGCCGCCGAAGAAGTCGATGACGCCAGTTCCGATGAGGTTGCGGACACCTTCCACGTCGGTCATGATGCGCGCAACCAGCGTTCCCGTCCGGTTCTCGTCGTAGAACGCGACCGGCAGCCGGCCGATATGCGCCTGCACCTTCATGCGCAGTTCCGCAATGAGACGCTGGCCTTCCTTCGACAAAAGCTGAGTCAGCGTATAGGAGGTGATTCCCTGAATAATCGTGGCCAGAACCACGACGCCGACGATGACGGGCAGCAGGTTGAGCTGGTGCTTTCCCATGACATTGTCGATGAGGTATTTTGTCGAAGCGGGCAGAATGAGGCCGCTCGCCCGGTTGATCACCATCAACAAAAAGCTGCCGCCAAGCAGCCAGCGACGAGGCTTAACAAGTTGCCATACCTCCGGCAACACTTTCTTGAGCTTTGGCTTGGGCCTGGAAGCGCTCAGATCGGCCGCAACCGATCGTCCTGGACCGCGAGATGGGCGATCGACAGCTTTCATACCGCCGCCGTATTTGGATGGACCGAAAGAAGACATAGACTGGCTTGAGCTTACGCCAGATTAGATGGGCGAGCCATCGGCATGGATTCAGAGCGAGAACTTCAGGAGCCGGGAGTTAGAGTCCTTTGGCGTCGCGCTGCGATGAAGGATCGAACGCAAAAGAGCACATAAAGCAGGCTGAACAACGACGTCGCAGATTTTTCGATCACTGCGGCGGGGTATTGGAAGTAAGCGCCCCGGCTGAGGCGGATCACATCGATATCGGCGCGGATGAGGCTGAGGAACAGAAGTAGCGCTACCGTGACAGAGACGTGCATCCACAACATGCGCTTCTTCGGGTTTTCCGTACTGGCGAGCGCACCGAAGATCACAAACAAAATCCCTGCGCCGGACGGAATCAGCGCGGTTGGGTGCTCGCTTCCGGTGAGAACATAACCGGCGACGCCGATCACAATGAGCAGGATTCCAAAGAAAATGGTCAACTTTGCCATGAGATTGCAGTGCTCCTTGTGCCCATAACGGGTAAAGCCGGGAATACCTGAGGACTCGAACCGTCTTTTGCTCCGGTCCTTCATCCCTCAGGATAAGCGAAGAGGATGTAACCCATTATAGCCATGTGCTTTCCGGCCAACTGACGCTAATCTCTCCTTATGGATTTCTGCTCGCCTGTCGCCAGCCCGCAGATTGAATCGAAGAAGAGACACAGAAATCCTTTTAACGCGCCTTCTGGATTACTTTGAACGGCTTGCCAGCTTTTCCATGCTGATGCATTCGCGCAAACCATGTACTTATCTTCAGGAGTAAACCCGGCCCATGAAATGGTTCAACTGTATCGTCCTGTCCTTCGGGGCATTCATTGTCCTTCCGGTTCATGCCCAATCGGCACCTATGTTCCTCCCCGCATCGCACGAGTTAGCATCTCTCACTTCATCCTCAAGCTCCAGCATCGATGAGATCGAGACCGCGCCATCTCAAATATCGTCAGCGTCACCCGGTTCAGGAGCCGTCCCAACACGAGCGCCCGGCCGTTTCGGAGTGGCCGCGTACGCTGGAATTAATGGCATCGGCGGCGATTTCGCTGTTGCCGTTGCCCGGCATTTCAACGTGCGGCTCGGAGCACAGTACTTTGCCTATTCCGGCTCATTTCAGGAGGAGGGCGCCGATGTCAAAGCAGCCCTGCGGCTCGGTGGCGGCAAGGCATCGCTCGACTGGTTCCCCTTCCACAATGGCCTCCACATCAGCCCCATGGTCGTCTTCCTGAACCAGACTGGGGTACGTGCCACTGTAATCGTGCCTCCGGGGCAAACGATCTCGCTCGATAGCGGCGATTACGTCAGCAGCCAGACCGATCCGCTGCATGGCAGCGCTTCCATCGGAGTCTGGAAGACCTCGCCCGGCCTGACCATCGGCTGGGGCAACATTATTCCGCGCAGCGGAAAACACTTCAGCTTCCCGGTCGAATTGGGCTTTTATTATGTTGGCCAGCCGACGCTGAAGGTTGATTTCACGGGAAGCGCCTGCGATCCATCCGAACCCGAACCGCTGGGCTGCCAGCCCGTACAGCAGGACGAAGGTTTCCAGCGCGATCTCGCCGCCTTCATTCGCCGCAACAACAATAACCTGAGCTACGCCTCATTCTTCCCAGTTGCTTCTTTCGGCATCGGGTACAGCTTCTAAGCTGTATAGTCCAGGCCTTTGATGGGTTGGATCGAGAGTAAGTGGGTTCGGATGGTTTTGCCGGAACAATGGCGAGAGCAGAGTGAGCATAAGCGGCGCCGATTCCATCTCTGTAGCGCCCCAGACTGCTCCCATAATCTCTTGTCCGGTTGCACCCTTCTGTCTCGCGCGCTGCGTGTGACTGCGAATGCAATAAGGGCACTGCGTTACGTGCGCCGCCGCAACCACAATGAGACCTCTACAACGGCATAGCCTCTTTCGGCCAGGATATGGAGCGGCGCATCCACTCCGAAGATCATCTGCTTTCTCCACGTGCTGTTGCAATGGAGAAGGAAGCGTGTGACGCTAAGAGTATCCCAACAGGCTGAGTTGGCTTGTTTTGGCAGCCCGGCCTGAAATCTCAGGCTATAGCCCGCGATTGAACAGAGGACGGCACTCAGGGATTTACCTCTGGGGAGAGTTCACCATGATCCAGATAAAACGTGTATATGAAGCAGCCGACAAGATGGACGGCACCCGGCTGCTGGTCGAACGGTTGTGGCCTCGCGGCGTTAAGAAGGAATCACTTCAAATTGAAGGCTGGCTCAAGGACGTAGGTCCAAGCACGGAACTGCGGAAATGGTTCAGCCACGACCCCGCCAAATGGGATGAATTCCGGCGTCGTTACTTTGTGGAACTGGAAGGCAATCCTGACTCCTGGCATCCGATCATCGAGGCTGCGCGCCAGGGAACAGTAACCCTTATCTACAGTTCACATGATACTGAGCACAACAATGCGGTTGCCCTCAAAGAATTCCTAAAACACCATCGATCCGGAAAGTAGCTCTGGATGAGCCTGCGTTACGAGTCAATCTGATTCTCGCTTCGGCCGCGCCTCCTTTTTCGATTGGGCTGGACGATCTGGGCATTATAGCGATGTAGTTTCACGGGATGAATCCTCCGCGCTTCCCTTGAGTTCGAAGGGCTAGTCAATGGGATCACTGACAATAGTTAGACTCGTTTGCTGCCTCACATGATGTGGCTGAAGAAGGCTTTCATTAACGCCGAGTCCCATCCTTCAATCCAACTAAGCGACAAATGATTGGTTGATAATCGGCCATAAGACAATGCCGTATCCCCATGATTGTGCAGTGATCTAAATCACTCTGTAAAATAGTCCACTGAGCAGCGGTCTCAGGTGTTTCAGAACTGCGAAGGAAGATTGCCAGACTGATGACCTGCCATGAAAGCGGCGAGCACAAGCAATACTCCTCAGGTTCGAGCAGGATATAAATAAGGCGGTAAGGGTTGATGAGTACAACGTCGGTGAATCAATATTCGTATCCTGCTGTTAGCTTCTGGCAGTCTACAAACGGCAAAAAGATCGTCATGGCGGTGACCGGAGCTTTAATGTTCCTCTTCGTGATTGGTCATCTCCTGGGCAATCTCCTGGTATTTGCAGGGCCGGAAAAAATCAACGCCTATGCCAACTTTCTGCACTTCGATGAAAGCCTGCTCTGGATCATACGCAGCGTTCTGATCGTAGCGATCATTTTGCACATCATGGCGACGATACAGCTTGGTCTGCGTAACAAGAGAGCGCGTCCTATTGCCTACTCGCGCAAAGAGGCCATCAACTCCTCCTATGCCTCGCGCACGATGTACTGGAGCGGCCCTATCGTTCTGGCGTTTATCATCCTTCACCTGCTGCAGTTCACCGCCGGCGCACTTCATCCAGAAGCGACCTTCATCGAGGGCGACGTCTACCACAATCTGGTATCGGGCTTTCAGGTTTGGTGGGTTTCCGCCTGGTACATCTTTGCAATTTCCCTGCTGGGCCTTCATCTGCGCCACGGACTGTGGAGCATGTTGCAGTCCGTCGGCCTCTCCCATTCCCTTCGCAGGGAGATAGCACTTAAACGTACGGCGCTGCTCGTCGCCGTTCTCCTCGTCCTGGGATACATTTCCATTCCCATTAGCATTATGCTGGGGCTCGTAAAATGACGCTTGATCCAAAGATTCCCTCCGGACCAATTGAGCAGGCGTGGGACAAAGCCCGCTTCGACATGAAATTGGTCAATCCAGCCAACAAGCGCAAGCACTCCCTCATCGTGATCGGTTCCGGGCTTGCGGGCGCGTCCGCCTCTGCATCGCTCGGCGAGCTTGGCTATAAGGTAAAGTGCTTTTGTTTTCAGGATTCGCCCCGGCGCGCGCACTCCATCGCGGCGCAGGGTGGCATTAACGCGGCGAAGAATTACACGAACGACGGCGACAGCGTCTATCGTCTTTTTTACGACACCGTCAAAGGCGGCGATTTCCGCTCTCGCGAAGCCAATGTTTACCGGCTCGCGCAGGTCAGCGTAAACATCATCGACCAATGCGTGGCACAGGGTGTTCCCTTCGCGCGCGAATATGGCGGCTCGCTGGCCAACCGTTCGTTCGGTGGGGCGCAGGT
>JGI26532J50257_10000615_pt1 | contig 17722 bp, 20 predicted proteins | sample ThiBiot_500_plan_FD_50257 | JGI IMG/M metagenome (IMG submission 50257) | reverse complement strand
AAAAAAAATTCCTACAAGTAGATAAATCGAATTGATCTCATCATTCTCAGCTATGATCATATCGTAACCAGCATCTAATGCACATTTTGTATGAAATCGTTCTTGACAATTCTTCGATGAACATTGTAGTTTAACACCAGATGTTTTCGAACAAAGATTACATCGTCCATCGAATTCCTATCGAAAAATAATAAATCTTCGTCNNAATAAATGAAAACATACGAATGAATCTTTGACAGTCAATGTCATGTTCTCATCGAATTCAAATTGAGAATGCCAAAATGCACATGAAAGATGAACCCATTCATTGAAATTGTTGCCAAAAGTTTTCAAAGCTCCTTCAGTTTGACTACAAATGTAGCATTGATGTTCATTTCGATCGTCTTCACACGAAGGACATGTCCAATTGCTCGAAAATTCATCGATTCCAAAGCATTTCTATTCAAACAAAACGTCAAATTTTATCATTTCTAATCCTAATTCAACTTTATGAACAATTGTTTTGCATTGAATACATTGAATAAGATCATCGACATCGTCGATCTACACAAAATAACAACAAAAATTAAACTTCTAGCTTTCTTCAAAAACAAATAAAATTACTCGATAGCAAACATTACATTGAATCGTATCTTGAGAATTCAGTTCTCGAATAGCTGAACGACATTGTTGTTCGAATAATTGAATGACATATTCGAATATATTCTCATCTAATTCAGGTAAATCTGTTTAATGAAAAGAAGTTGAATCGATTATTTCTTCGACTGAAATCGAACTTTTTTCAAGACGAAATTGATTGAATGNACTAAGCCATTGAAAATCTTGTTCATCGAAATCATATTCTTCGTATTGATATCTTTGATGATTGATATTAAAACTAGACACAAGAATAAAACTATTTCAAATCAGTCAATCAAACGAACGAACTTTGCTGAACGATTTTTGATCGTATTCTGAATCGATGGAACGTATTGACATTTAATATTCGGTAAATTTATTTGATTAAAAGCTTTGAAATCATCCTCGAAATTCCAATCTCGATTTCGAATACCTGTTATTAAAATAGCCGAACTTAAGTTTTCTTCTTCTTCTTGGCGTTCAATTTTTGGTAAAAAACGATTGCTGTCATGAAATTTCAATTCACGATTTTTCTGTTCATCATCGTTTAATACGTGACGATTAAAACGAATTGTATAAAAACGTTGCAAAGGCTGAAGAACATTAGCATTGGATTGTGATTGTGAAGCACCTGAAGACATTTCTTTTTCTAGAACAAACAATTCACTTCGATCAGTTTTTTCGTCCGACTTTCTCTTTCATTTAAACAATAAAGAAAACGAAATCAACTGAGTAAATATGGCCGATTTACAACAAGCACATTTATCGAAAATCTCAGAATCGCCCGAACTATTTTCTCGACAACGAAATTTTCAATCAACGAAACTAAAATCAAAATTTCAAACAAGAGAAGAAATCAAATACCAACGTTTCGTCAAACATCTCAAACNAGATGTGTGAATATCAATTTTCTAATTATTGTTTTTTTNGGGGTTTTTGAGACTCTTCTGTTTTCTAGTGAATATAATTTAAAACAATCAATGCGCGAAGCTCGATTCGATACGCGATCTAACCCAACAAAACCAATAAATCCAGGAACTCATGTGAAACGAGCATCATCTTCGATCGGAACGCATCGAAGTAACGAGACAGAAACTCTCGTCACGTAAATAAACTCGTTTTCTCGGTATTTATCAATCGTTTTTCATTCGTTTTTAAGCACGATTACAAATCAACTCGAGCCAACAACTTTACTAAAGCAAAACCAGAAAAAACGACTCGATGCCGATGTTCGAACGATTCTCGTACGTTGTCTTTTCTATTTCAATCTCAACTATTTTCTCTTCTCAGGCGAGTCCAGCACTCAAATCTTTCTACGATCAATTTATCTGTCCATCATCGAAACCAACTCCTCCAACTGATCAACGAGACGATTCAATTCAATTCGTCGAATCGTTTTTCAATGTATCATAACATTAAAAAATCAATTCGAACTTGTTTGCGTCTTTTCTTTCTTTTTTTATTGTTATATTTTTCTCTCATCAATTACACAGATTCGCGAGAAAAACACAAAGATCTAATAAGAGATTCTTCGAAATATCTACAAAGGACAATGGAGAAAACAAACGAACAATGAAAACAGAAAGATGTTTTGTTATTTTGTTGGACTTGGCTTTTTTTTATTCATTAATCTAATCAAAGAATAAATAAATCTTCTTAGTTCGACAAAGGAGAAATGCTAATTCTAACATTTGGATATTGTCATACTCAGAAACAAACAAACAAACAAACAACGATCGACAATATCAAACACACAAAGAAGGAGCAAAAAAACGACAACATGAACGTTTTACATGCAAAGAAAAAGGATAGAGAGAGACCAAATCTGACCAATGAAAAACAAAACAAGACGACAAAGTAAATGCTTTGAGCAGCAGCAGAGAGACACATATTTATATGCATATGAAGAACAAAACCGGTAGCTAAATAGTTCGCAGATAAGCAATTTGTTTTTCCTTGATTTCCTAAAGCACCTGAGAGTTAAGAGCAGAAAAAAAAGACGAATGAACGCATGCACAGAGAAGAGAAGAGAAGAGAAGAGAAAAGAAAAAAACTCAACAAACAAATTCTGTAGAACGGAAGAGGAAACAGATCCTGAGATAAGAGACTTTATTGAATTTTTTGGGATGTCAGATTTTGTCCCAAGCAACTGGCGATGGAGGAAGTTCATGAGCTTGTGCAACTTGAGATGTTGCAAATGTTTTATAAATTGGAGAATCATGATTAAGTCGAAGTGGAACGGTATTAGCTTGACTAAATTCAGTTAATAATTTATGCATATATTCTAGAAAATCAAACAAAGAAAAACAATCGAAATAGGTTTCTTTTTCGATGCAAACCTTTCGCTTGCCGAAGATTGCAGAAATTTTCATCTGAATCATCGTATCGAAAGCCTCGTACAGGCTCGAGATTAACTGTATATTGCCTTCCATTTGGCGTTGAAAAACAACAACGACACATACACGAATGGTAACGAATACGTCCTTCGTGAATATAATTATGTTCTTTAAAAAAAAACAAAAATCTTGGTAAAATAAAAAACACAATCGATTTACCAAGTGCTTGATTGATCGTTATCCGTTTTCGTGGATCCCATGTTAACATTCGTAATAAAAGTTGTACGGCTTCGTGAGTGACATTTTTCGATAATGTATAGAGTGTGTTCACTTTCGCAGCTCGCCAAGTTTTCGATAAAACGTAAGATTTCGCTCCGGCACACGCCGTTGATATGTCTTCAATTGGCGGACTGCCGAGCAGATTCATAATGAGATCGACTTGTTTCAATGGTGATGATGCTTGAAAAAGAATCCGTCGGCCAAGTAACTCCGCAAATATACATCCAACACTCCAAACATCAATAGCATAGGAATAATGATGAGCACCAAGGAGTAATTCAGGTGCTCGGTAGTACTGTGTGACGACTTCCTGAGTCATACATTTGTTTTTATCGAGTTCTTCGGTACGAGCGAGACCGAAATCGCATATCTAAATCGAGGATTCATGAAAATCAATCGGAAATTTCGAAGGACAAGGTCGTACTTTGAGTAAACAATCGCTATTAACTAAAAGATTGCCAGGTTTGAGATCTCGATGGATAACACCTGCTGAATGAAGGAATTTCATGCCTCGAAGAATTTGATAGAGAAAAACTTTGCAATGATCGATTGTTAGNGTTTGTTGAGAGACAATTATTTTGTGTAAATCAATCTGCATCAATTCGGTTAAAATATATCTTTAAAAACGAAAAAAAAAACAGGTAAAATTGATTCAAACAAAGAATNTTCGCTTACACTTCATTGAATAAATCTATTTGACTAGGTGGTTGAAGGATATCAACAGCTTGTAAAATCTGAAAACATGACGATAAAAATGAACTGAGGAAAAGAAGCAAATTTACGTTATCATGTCGAAAGGTACATAGCATTTTGATTTCTCTGAAAGCTCGTCTCGCAGCAACGACTGATTGAAAAACATTCGGCATCTTTTTCAACGCAACACGTCGACTTGTTCGAGGGTCAGTCACTGCCCAGATGACGCCAAATGCTCCATAACCAATTAAAAAATCTAAACCGAAAACTAAAATCAAGATCTCGACTTTTTATCATCGTACCGCCAGGTTCGTTTTCATTCGAAGAAGAAGCAGTAGCACTTGAAGAATTCGACGATGATGTGCTCGATGAGGAATATGATTGACTTGAATAATACGGATGATGGAGAGATTGTTGTTGGCCTTGTGTTTGTTTATTTGTTCCACCAGTTGTTTTCGTCATATTATGAGACATGGCAATCTAAATCAAAGGAAAACAACCGTCGAACGCGAAGCTTTTCGTCGAAGATCAAACCATTTTTTGTTCGAGATATTCGAGTTGATTGAATTGAATTAATTAAAATGTTGGCGATAAATATCTGACCAAGATGGATTCAAGTCCGCACGACATATCTGCCAATGTCGCTGTTTAGTTTGTTACTCGACACAGAAAGAGAAGGAGGGAGAGAGAGAGAAGGAGGAAAGCAAACAGAAAAATCGTAGAGAAAGAAAAGAAAAAAGAAATCAACTAAGAGAGAAAGTGCCAAATAAGCGAGCCATCGACATCCATACAATACATTTAGCAAGCCAAAGAATCATATGGACTAATAGAACGAGCAAACGGACGAGACGGACAAAAACGACGAACGATCGTTTGCTCGTTTACTCGGACGTAAGAACGAGAAAAAACAGCAGTAGAAAAAGAAGAAAAAGAAAAGCGTTTTTATATGACCAACGACATGTTTAACCAATAGTTTGAAGTTTAATCGAAAATCAATCATATCGAGAGAAATATTCCGATGTGTTCAGAGAAAATTATTGATTTTTTTCCGTGGAAATTTTTGTTTATTGAGAGTAAAAGACTTTGTTCGAACGACTACTGGCGACATTCTCTCTCTCGTTTTTTTCGAATAAATGGTCATCGTGAATTTGATTGATTGAAAAAAAAGCGAAAGTAACACCTTCTCATTCACGTCCAAGTGTTAATTAACTAGTTAAGTGTGACCAAAAGAAATCGAGTTCAGGAGACATTTGTTTTTATTTCGTCATTTTATCATCATATTGTTATTATTAAATAGAACAACTACGATAACAATCTCTATACATAAATTACAGACATTAGAGAAGAACAAAAAAAGGAAAAGCACATTTGCAAACAATTGACTAGATTCGTTTATCTGAATTGTTGTTGTTGTTGTTGTTTTGTCGTTTATTTTGTTGAGCTTGACGTAAGCGTAGAAACGAACTCCGTGTATGATGAATAACATTTTCCTTCTGTCGATTGACTTGTCGTTTTGTGTCTTGAGAAGTCGGTCGAGCTGGCGAACTGTGACTACGCTGTGGTTGATTCGAATTTGTCAGATATTTGCTTGCACATGAACAAGATTTTGTCGAAACTGAACTTGAGGATGACGATGACGATGATGTTACACTTCGAGTGTCGGTTGTCAAAGGTGTATTCGACGGACAATGAGTACATGAAGTTGTACGGAGATAATCAGTTCGAAGTGATCTAAAACGAACAAAAATGCAATGAAAGGAGCTTTTGGTTTTCTCACCGTCGAGCGAGTGTTTCTTCGATTAATCGTTGGATTAATTGTTGGCCTTTTTCTTGGTCGTATTCGTCTTCATCATCAGCACCACTCGAATTGCCAGTGAGACTATTCAAACTCAAACTACTCGGATCACTACTAAACGATGTATTCGACGTTTTCTTCGTCCAATGTGGTTTTTTGATTAAATCATAAAGAATTTTGATACTATTGTTTTCATCATTGGAATTCATGTCTTCGATTTCAATAAACGATGATTCTTCTGTAATAGCACTTAGATTTTCATGTGAAGGCACATTAAACGATGCTTGATTCTGTGAACCATCATCGATCGATGAATTTTGCTCATCAACTTGACAATTAAATACACGATAACTGTCGTCATCGAAGAAGATTTCGTTATTATACGAAATTCTATTCATTTCCGATGCGTCATATGCGTAAACGATGACTTCATCGAGATGTTCGTCCTCGTCAATTTCTTGATCATCTTCGATATGTTTCGTCGTACGAGTTTCTTGTTGATGTAGAACAAATGTTTTCTCAATAACTGTTTCGCCCATCATGGTCGTTCGGCCAAGACTCGATGTTGTGTTCATTGTTAATGTTCGATTGATGGTTTTCATTTGTTGATCATCATCGAGAATTTCCGGTTCACATGGTGGTGAATCAGGTATATCACTTGGCGAAATCAAACCCGATGGTTTGATGGAACTACATTCGGATGTATACGATTCATTGCATGATGATCGTATGTCAAAACTTGAGAGCGAACCAAGTGATGTGCAACGGGAATAAGCCAATGGCGAGTTAACAGCCGATTGATGTTGGTGCATCATGAGAAACTGTAGACGTGATGTGTGACTATGTGTACTGGAACTACTCTTCGAATTTGATGATGACGATTGGAAGGAATCGTCGGGATGTCGAGCTGGAATGGCAGGTTCGGTGGTGGTTTCATGAACGGGTGATGAATGGGCAACAAGAAAACGATTTGATAATGGTGATAAATGATCAGAATGAGAATTTACATCAAGTGTATCTCGTTGTTGTTGTTGATGTTCGTCATTTGCTTGAGACATGGTGTTGTTTTTTTTTTTGTTGAAAAAAAGGAGACGAATCTTCAATCAATAGTTGATTGAAAACATCAAACAAAAGAATCTATCTGACCATTGACAAGCTCTATTCTAGCGCCACCTGTATACCAAATCAAATTGACATAGATCATGGCGTCGGTAAATATTTTTTTCTTCTTCTTCTTCTTCTGCTCGTTCGCTATTAGTTAGTATAACTTTAAAAAGAAAACAGTATTCAGGAATAAATATATCTTCAAACATTTCCCTTTTATTTCTTTTCCCTCAATTTCTATGGATTGAATGAATACAAAAAAGAAAAACCGAGGGAGGCAAATTTGCACATTGCTACGTGTTTTGCCTTTCAAGCTCGATATAATCGATCACGAATGAAACGAAAACGAAATATGTTTTTTTTGGTATGTTCGAAGTATAAAAATGCAGCATTTTTCCTCCTTTTTTCTTTTCTGTTCTTTATCGAATGCTTTCATAATATATTTCTGTGATAATGATTAGCCTTCAGGCAGAAGTAAAAGAAAATCGCGAGAAAACACTTGAATATTGATCGAACTGTTAATATTCATCGACAGTTAAGAAAATAAATGAGTCATGTGAATTTCGCAAGAACATATAGACCTTAGCAACATTTTTTTTTCTGTTTTTTTGTTTTTAGACATTTTATTTGAGGGTATAAAAACAACGAACACCTGCATATGCATCTCCATGTTTGACTCTTAATGAAACAAAATCGATTGCTTTGCGCATATTCATTTGGCACTTGTCTTGATAATGGCTAACAGAGAAGTAATGAAAATGGAACAATTCTTATTTATTTTTAAGAGAAAATCCTATTGATTAATATACAAACAAATGTGTGTTCCGCTCGTTTGAGTTAATCATCGAAGGAAATGAGAGATTCTTGCGTGACTTAGATGATAATAGGAAAAAAAACGAAGGAGAATCTAAAGACGAAGATCGAGAAGAAGAAAAACAAAACGAGAATTCCCTCTTGAATATCAATTCGTCGTTTATGGAAGAAGAAAAAACGCAGGAAGAGAACAAACAACATGTTGAATAGGCTCTATGGACATTTTGTAAGACACTTAATTGATTAGTTCATTCATTCGTTCGTTGAAATTCAAAATCGAATTACGAAACATATCTTCTTCATTTTCAGGCTCCTGTCAATGATTCGAATTTATTCGTTGTCTTTTTTCGACGACGATGCAAAAAATTCATTCCTACAATCAACGATCCATCACGTTGCTGTTGTGGTCGACCTGAAACCGAACATAACAATGGCGCTGAACAAAACATTACATCTCCGAGAAAACTTCGTAATCGTGCGTTGATCCATGTTCCATCGAAACATCTCCTTGGCAAGTTAGTTTACGATCCCAACGAACACGATTACGAGCGTTGGAATGTCGGCAAACACACAGCACCCTATCCAACGAATGCTTATGGCATCGTCGAATTCGAAAACATGCTTCATCCAGCCAAAGCACAGTACATTCGTTTGGCTTATGACACGAATCCAACGCAGATTCTACATCTTTTTACTAAACAATGGCGATTGCAATTGCCGAACGTTGTATGTTGACGGATTCGAATCGAATTTATCGATTCTGTGTTTGTTCTTTAGATTGTTAGTATTCATGGTGGTATTCAAAATTTTGAATTACAACCTCGTTTACGACAAGTTTTGAAACGTGGTCTCTTGAAAGCAGCGAAAACAGCTGGCGCTTGGATATTTACATCAGGAATTAATACAGGTGTTGTTAAACATGTTGGTGATGCACTTTTTATGCGATCGAGAAGTCGTTCGAATATTGTTATCGTTGGTATTGCACCATGGGGTGTTATTCAAGGACGTAAATCATTGAAAGGAGAGAATGTTTGTATCTTTTGTTCGAAGAGACGAAAAACACATGGAACACTTGATTTTTTTTCCTGTTTTCTAGCAAACGGTTTCCTATCATTCAGCAGCTGCTGTTACAGAAGATAATTGTGCGACATTGAATAGTTCACATAATTGTTTCTTACTTGTTGATAATGGAACGATTGGCAAATATGGAGGCGAAGTTATCTTACGAAAACGTTTCGAAAAATATCTTTCACAACAGAAAATTTCTTTTCATGGTAAACAAATATGTTTGAATGTGTTTATTAATCTATTCTATTGTTACGTGAAGGTCATGTGGGAAAACAGAATATTCCAGTTGTATGTGTCATTGTCGAAGGTGGAACAAATACGATTCGAACAGTAGTTGAATATATCACCGAAGAACCACCGGTATCGGTTGTTGTTATTGACGGAAGCGGAAGAGCGGCTGATTTAATTGCTTTTACGTATCGACACACACAACCTGATGGGTATTTAACTTTCATAAATTCAATCAAAAGGCTATCTTCTACTTTTTTTTTGTTTAAAAGAACGATGTTACCAGAACTACGAGAAGAACTATTAAATGCAATAGAAAAAGTTTTTAATTACAATCGTCGACAAGCTGAAACTGTCTATGTTGAATTAATGCTTTGTATGCGCAAACGACAGTATATAACTATCTATCGGATGGATGATGATGATTCAATCGAACAAGAAGATGTTGATCAAGCCATTCTACGAACTTTACTTCGGTAGATTAATTTTTTGTATTGTAAAGAAAAATTTCAATTTTTATTCTATTTGTTTGAAGAAACCATAAAGCAAATGCACTTGAACAATTTCGTTTAACACTCTCATGGAATCGTCCTGATATAGCTCAAACCTGTTTACTTACTAAACGTGCTGAATTAACTCAAGCTCAACTCGATGTTTGCATGTTCGAAGCACTCGTNGATAATCGTGTCGAATACATCAAACTTCTCATTGAAAACGGNGTTTCAATTAAAAATTTTCTCACATTCAATCGTCTTCAAGCATTATACAATACCTGTGGTTCGAATAGTACATTGCATTTAATCGCCAAAGATGTCATACGTGGCACGAATTTTCATTCACAAAATCGAATCTATTCATTGTATGAAATCGGATTGATTATTGAGAAACTCATTGGTCAAGGCTATCGTTCGTCGTACACTCGTCGAACAATTCGACATTTCTGTGCTCGACAACCGATTAGTGAACGACAGAATTTCAATGTCTACATTGATGCTGAACTAAAAGAACAACATCTTCATCAGAATATAGACGAAACATCGTCGAATGAAATCAAACCACTGTCAACAAATGACGATCCNAAATTTGATTTTCCTTATAACGAATTATTTGTTTTTGCTGTTTTAAACAAACGACACGAAATGGCCTTGTTCTTTTGGGCACATGGCGAAGAAGCTCTAGCCAAAGCTTTGATCGGCTGTCGATTAAATAAAAGTCTTGCACATGAAGCCAAAGACGATGAACTCGATACGGAAATAGCCGATGAATTTCTTGCAAATGCCGAAGATTTTCAACAACGAGCACTTGCTCTTCTCGATCAATGCTATCAAGAAGACGATGTCAATGCAACACAGATTCTCACGTGTGAACTCGAGAATTGGTCGAATTGGACTTGTTTAGATCTATCAGTGACCGCTTATCTACGAGATTTCGTTGCACACAAATGTTGCCAACAGTTACTGTCCGATTTGTGGATCGGAGGAATGAATGTTAGCAAGTATTTGAAATGGTTTGTTTTAGTAGCTTCAGTCTTTCCTCCGGCTTTGTTATTAATCGATTTTAAATCCTCGAGTGAATTACAATTGATGCCTCAAACCGAAGAAGAATATTTTCAAAACGAAGAAGATCTCGTTAATAGTGACGGCGAACACATGGATTCGAGTGATGATAGTTCCGATGATTCACGTTCATCATCATCGGACGACATGCCCGAAGCTGCTCTCTCGGCAAGTTACACCGATCGTGATGACGATCAAACCAACGATGATGAACAACGTAAACGTCGACGACGATATCGAAAGAAAAAACGTCGAAAACATAATAGTACATCGATTCATATGGATGATCAACCGCTGACATCATCGACGAATATTCAAGCAAATAATCGTTTAGATGAAGTCAATCTTTTGACACTGAATGAACTCAATGTCAATCATCGAACATCGGTACCAGCTGTTGCAACAATACCGATTAATGAAGACGATGATGATGATGATCAAACGCGCGCAACGATTCGTCCACGACGATCAGTACGAAGTCGTTGTCGATCGTGTCGAGAATATTTTTGCCGTTTTATTATTCAACGATTTTTCTGCTTCTTTTTTCTTCGTTTTCAACGATTGATCAATCGATTATGTCGTTGCAAACGGGCAACACATGACAATGATTCCGTTGATAAAACCGATCAAATTCCATTAACAAAAAAAGTCTACGAATTCTACAACGCACCCGTCACAAAATTCTTTCAAAATCTTATTTGTTTCGTTATTTTCTTAGGTGTTTTCACCTACGTCGTTCTCATTCGAACGCCACCGAAACCATCGGTGTGCGAATGGATGCTCGTAGCTTATTTAATAACTGTTGCATTGGATTTATGCCGAGAATTGTTAATGTTAAATGCAACACGTTGGAAAACGCGGCTGGCCGTGTTTTTCAATGATTTTTGGCGTTCATGCGATACAATCTGTTGTTTAATATTCGCATTAGCATTTGGTTTACGATTAACTAGTCAATTTATTACAGTTGGAAGAATATTATTGTGTATTAATTTAAGTCTTTGGTATTTGCGATTGTTTCATTTTTTGGTTGTATCGAAAGAAGTCGGCCCGTATATTCATATTGCAGCGAGAAATGTAAGAGGATGAGAAGAAAATGATCGGGGAAAAAATCTCGAATTGATTTATTTAGATTGTTGATCTTTTTCGTTTGATTGTCATTGTTCTAATTGTTCTCATGAGCTTTGGTGTTTCACGACAAGCTATTAAATATCCGAATCAAGATTGGAGTTGGCATTCAGTCAAAGAAATCTTTCTCGAGCCATATTTTATGGTAATTATGATTAAAATTCAACAAATTGAAGTACAAAATCTGTATTAATTCGTTTAGATTTACGGTGAAGTTTATGCTGAAAAAATCGATCCACCATGTAATATGAGTGCAGATCCGCCTGATCCATCGTGTCAACCGGGTCATTTCATAACTCCGATAACGATGACAGCATTTCTACTGGTTTGTAATATTCTCTTATTATCAATGTTAATGGCACAGTTTACTGCGACTTTTATGAGATTAAGTCGATTATCTGATCAGGTTTGTTCAAGAACAAGATAAATATATTTATTCAATTGAATCGTTTCTTTGAAAAAATAGGTCTGGAAATTTCAACGGTATCATACAATTCTTCAATATGAACAAAAACCTTGGTTTGGACCGCCGTTCATTATCTTTCCACATATACATCTGCTCATCAAAACACTCTATCGAATGTGTATGCATCGAAAACGTACATTTAATCGTGGTTTAAAACTGTTTTTGAGTACAAAGGAAATCGAACGATTACGAGATTTCGAAGAAGAATGCGTTCATGAATATCTTCTTGCCAAAGAAGAAAAAGAAAAAAGTACAGTCGAAGAACAAATGTCAACAACAGCTGACGGGTAAAACAATTCATTTCACGATAATGAATTTTCATTTTTCGTTTGACTGCAAATTCTAGTGTTTCAAATATGTTAGCACGAGTCGACACATTGCAACGTACTAGTGGCCAACAAACGAATTATTTTCAAATATTCGAAGCACGTTTGCAACGTCTCGAAGAAATGCACGCGAGTACATTGGAAAAATTAGCTATTCTCACTGATCATTTACAAAGCAATCGAGATCAAGAAATCAAATCAAATGAATCACNTGTGATACAAACATCGGAATCGAAACAAGATCTCAATGATTCATTACGTTTTACTGCTGTTTCAACACCGGAAGATCTAGTTATACCGAGTTCTGGTCTATTAGCAGCAAATTCCAGTCGACCTGTACGTTCATCGAGTTTTAATAGTCGAAAAAGTGTGAGTGCACGTCAAATACCAAGTTCAGCGCCACCACAAATCATCATCGGACCATTCCAAGAACTTCTAACCATGAAAACGCCTGTGCCATCGTCATTAACTGTCAATGAAGAACGTTTACCATTGGGTGCGAATACTCTCAGTGTATCGACAACGTCGATTAATCTTTGTGATGAAGCCAATAATGCAGGTTTACATGAAGCCGAAGAAACTGAACATAATATCTATGGCAAATTGATAAAAGAACGTTTGAGAAAATTATCTGAAGTTGTTGAAGATATCGAACGAACATTGCCAAGTCATCAGGAACGACGTGATAGTAAACATGAAAAATGTGATATTATGAATGATGATGATGAAACTCTTTCGACAATGGATTGGGTTGATACGACAGGACGAACGGCTTATAATAGTACACGAGTATCACGTCTAGATGTTAATCAAGATGAAAATGATCATGCATTTACTGGAACAAATATTCAAATAACTGAAGAAACCTTCATACCGAACATAACAGTTCATCGTACGAGTGACGATGAGAATAAATCAACATAAGTATTGCGAACAATCTTATATCAATCAGATAACTTTTGTCAGTCAAGAATCTTTCTTTCTCTTCTCGAAAACAAATCTAAAAACAAAGCTCGGTGCTTATTTTTAATTTTTTTCGCACAGTAAAAACGATAATTAATAATATCAATCTCTTTTTTTTTCGGTCATCAGTCTATACGAATTATTTTTTACGAACTATATTTCTTCTGCAGACATTTTCTCTTGATTTTATTCACAAAAAACAAAACAAAGAATCTATTTTTTATATGTTTAACTACGATATACACACACACATATATACACAAGTTTGCTGTTTGTTCTTTTTCTTTACTTGTTTGTTTGTTCTCTATTCGTATTTTATATTGTTTATTTCTTAATGTGTGTTATTCGAATAAATTTTGTTGGAAAAAAAAGAGAGAAAGAAAGAAACGAACAAATATAATGCTGTTAAATGATTGATTGAGTTGTTTTGTCAGGTATATTGACAAGANANGAGGAAAGATTTAGAATCTGTAGACTTATTTTGTTTTTTTTTCTTATCTAAACCAATGAAAAATTTGTCACTGAAAAGGGAGAAAGAAAAAGAAAGGAAGCAGAAAAACGTGTGAGTTGTTATTTTGCTCTACGTTACGGTATCGAGGTGTTTTATTTCAACAAATTTATTGCACAAGACGAAATAATCATCGACAACAACATATTCATCGTTAGTGGGTCAATTTTTATTTGTAAAAGTTTGGGATTTAATCATGGCAAGTTCTTCGCAGAATCCAGGAGGCGATGCAAAATTTATTGAACTACTTAATAGAACCAAAGCTTTGGCCNTTTTTNACTCCAAAAAATGTCGTAGATTTGATGAATATTCCGATAATGATTGTTTGCAAAAAATACAAGGTTCGCTCGTTGGTCTTGCGGTTGGGGATGCTCTGGGGGCCCCAGTAGAATTTCGTCCTCGTCAATATTTACTAGCAAATCCAGTGACAGATATGCAAAGTGGTGGTACATGGGGTCTTAATGAAGGTTACTGGACAGACGATACATCTATGACACTTTGTCTAGCAGCTAGTCTTATAATTAAAGGTGGATTCGATCCGTATGATCAATTTCAGCGATATCGTCGTTGGTATAGAGATGGATATCTGTCATCCACTGGTAATTGTTTCGATATTGGAAAATCTACTCGTGAAGCAGTCGTCAAATTTGAAAAACTATATGAAAAATTTGAAGGCGAGCTGAAGAACGATAAAGCAGATGCTGAAAACCGGATCAGAGAAAAATTTAGAGGTCATAAGCAAGGATTAAGATTAGGAGAAGATGATGCTGCCGGTAATGGACCATTGATGCGCTTAGCACCTATCCCTTGCTTCTTCTATAAATCTTATGATGAGATTGAAAAACATATCGATGAAGCAACTCGACTCACGCATGGTAGTCAAAAAGCAGTTGATGCATGCAAATTTTATGCTGGTCTTATTTCGTATGCTTTAACGGGGAAAACAAAAGAGGAACTTTTAGATAAAAATTTTTATAAAGATACATTGAACTTAAAATTAGATCCTGATGTTCAAAAAGTAGCCGAAGGCTCATACAAAGTTAAAAATGGATATGATGGTGGTATTCGTGGTAAAGGTTACGTAGTGGAGTCGCTTGAAGCCGCTTTATGGGCATTGTCGAATGATAACAATAGTTTTGAAACTGGAGTTCTTTTGGCTGTCAATTTAGGTGATGATACAGATACAACAGCTGCTATCTATGGACAACTTGCTGGTGCCATATATGGTATTAAAGAAATTCCTACAAAGTGGACTTCAAAGGTTTATAAATACGACTTTATTATAGCGATTGCTAATAATTTATATGCCGTTAAAGAATCAACAGAAAAAAAATCAATAGAAAAAAAACCAATGGAAAAAACATNACAGTTTTCTAATTNGGATGATGACGATGCGAAGGAACATGGTGATGGAACATATCCTACTAGACATCCAGAGAATAAAGGCAATTCTCAAACAAATGATAATAACAAAAATGAAGATAATGATCGAAATAAAAATCGATCAGATGCAAAGAAGCCAAAAGATGACGAACCAAGACGTTCTGATAACAACCCGAATAACAATGATTCGTATTCGAACAAGACAGAGAAAAGTGAAAAATCATCTGACAAAGGAAAAAAAGGCAATGACAATGCACCACCAAAGGATTCATCACGAAACAACGTNATTAATGAGTAAAACTGGTCATGAAACTGTTCAACTATTTCACATGAACACTATCTGATTGATAATTCTTAGACAAGACTCGATTCGTTTGTTTTAGACCTACTATAATTTAGACGTGCGTCTAAAGAATCGATAATATAATTATTTTATTCATGGAATGATAGAAATACTGGATTGATTAGAATAACAAGAATAAAATGAGATTTTAAAGCAAACAAATTTCATCGAAAAGAAAAATATGTCAGTCATAAACCCATAAAATATCACATTACATTTCCTAACACAACAAATTTAAGAAAGTCATAATCATTATCACAAATATCGAATATTCTTATACAGCTTAAGCTGTCGGATCTTTTTTCATAAGTTCAATATCAGCCGCAACCATTTCTTTAACCAATTCCTATAGAACAAACATTTCAGCATATTGATTTTGTTACGTAATTTCAACATACTCGAAAAGTAATTTTTGGCTTCCATTTAAGTTTTTCTTCAGCTTTTTTCGGATTACCAATTAAAAGATCCTAATTACAAAAAAGCACACACACGTCAGAGTGAANTTTTTTTATTCATCATAAAACACTTACGACTTCAGTTGGTCGAAAATATTTCGGATTAACCGAAACACGAAGAATACCTGTATCTTTCTCTTTGCCAACTTCATTTACACCTTCACCTTCCCATCTATTTCAAAAAGCAAAACCTAACTTTCTGAATTATTCAAACAAAACTTACACAATCTGTTTTCCGATTTCTTCAAATGCTAATTCAACAAATTCTCGAACGCTATGTGTTTCACCTAAGAAACAATTTAAAATTCTCAAACAAAGACCGAAAGAATTTTGTNCTACCTGTAGCAATAACAAAATCCTCCGGTGTTTCCTGTTGTAACATTAACCACATCGCTTCAATATAATCTCTCGCATGGCCCCAATCTCGTTTCGAAGCTAACGAACCGAGTTCAATCGTTTGTTGTTGATTTAAATGAATTTTAGCCACCGATCGAGTAATTTTTCTCGTCACGAAATTATCACCGCGTCTTGGTGATTCATGATTGAAAAGTATTCCATTGACAGCAAACATATTGTAAGCCTCTCGGTAATTAATCGTTATCCAATATGCATACAATTTCGCTGCAGCTGTCAACAAAAAGATTTAAATTTCGTTTTTCTTTTATCGAGCATGAACATAATTTTCAAACCATAAGGTGATCGAGGATAGAATGGCGTTGTTTCACTCTGTGGAATTTCTTGAACTTTACCGTATAATTCCGATGTCGATGCTTGATAGAAACGAACGTCTTTTTCAAGACCACACGTTCGTATCGCATCGAGAATACGTAATGTTCCAACAGCATCAACATCTGCTGTGTATTCGCTCAAATCAAATGAAATCTAAATTTCCAATTCAAATTTATTCCCCTCGAAAATTCAATAACAGAAAACTCAAATTACTTTCACATGACTCATTGCTCCGAGATTGTAGATTTCAGTTGGTCGAATACTCGCAATGATCTTTACCAACGATGAACTATCATTCAAATCGCCATAGTGCAATTTCATAGCTATTGAAAACATTTGTACCGATTAGTTCAATTCAAGACAACGTCAATCTACCTCCTTCTTTGTGTGAAGCTGGATTAGCATAGAGATGATTAATTCGACCCGTATTAAAACTACTCGAACGTCGAATAATACCGTGAACCTATTCAAATCGAATTTTATTCATCATACAATAAATCTGCGTTTTACCTCGTAGCCTTTTTCTAATAAAAATTCTGTTAAATAACTTCCATCCTAATTGAATCAAAAAAATTCTTCTTCAATCCGATATCGATCGAGTCTTACTTGTCCAGTTATGCCTGTAATCAAAGCGACTCGCCGTTTGGGTAGAATATTTGCTGCTGCTTGTGCAACATCACTAGCCAATTCACCTAAATCTGATACCAGTTTAGCCATATTCTTGTACGTATGAATCTGCAAGGTTGAATCGAATGTAAATGTATTTCAATTCAGTATCGATCGATAGAGAAGAANGAAAAGAAGGAAGGTTACGCCTACTCAATTGTATAATAAACATTTGAATAGAAAAAGAAAGAAATACTCAATGATTTTGATATAGTAACGAAGAAAAGAAAGAGAAACTAGCTACGCCATATTTAACAACAGAAAAAAA
>JGI26532J50257_10000538_pt1 | contig 18875 bp, 10 predicted proteins | sample ThiBiot_500_plan_FD_50257 | JGI IMG/M metagenome (IMG submission 50257) | reverse complement strand
ACCACCATTGTCTTCAACCTGTTTACTTGTTTTTAAATCTGTTCCTCGACCTGCAAGATTCGTTGCAACAATAATTTCACCATGTTGAATTTCATTCGAGACAATATTAGCTTCGATGATATCGGTATTATCGGCATATAAACGAACATTTCCTGTTCGATAGTTACGTTGCAATTCTTTGACAATAACTTTCGCATCTAAACGGGTTTCACAGATGATTAATACTGCTTGTTTGTTTGTTGCATGAGATATTGTTGTTGAAAGAATTGATTTTAACCATTCATTATCGTCTAATGCTAGAATAGTTTCTAATTGAAAATGTCGTTTTTGTTTGAAAGGTGGAATAATAATTGTATCGACTTGATAGATTTTATTTAACAAATCTTTGGCATCAGCAGATCCAATTGTACCCGTTAAACCATAGATTTCCTTGCCATAACGAGTAAAATAGCCTGTATTCGATAGGTAATTAGTTGTCACTGTCAATGGTGTCAATTTCAATCCATGTTTCATTTGAAGAAATTGATGTAAACCATCGCTCCATGTTGTATTACATTGTACAACGCCCGTATTCGAAAAGTCAACAGGTGCAATACGTCTAGTACGTGTTTCATCAGATTTAATCATATAATGATGATCAAGTTTATATTCAATTTTTGCACGTATAGCATGTTCAATCCATAGTGGAATCGATTCTTGAACAAAATCATGCAAATGTTTGGGAATTTGTATTTCAAATTGAGGATCATTGAGATGTGTAAGAAATTTCTTAATAATTGCATATTTATTTTCATACAAATTCTCGCCAATACCATTTACACATTGCCAAATTCCGCACAGAAATGAATTCAACCATTCCATACCAGGTAGATGATCAGCAAGTCGAGCAAGAGTATTATTTTCATCAATCAACATACTATCGACTTCATCAATAATCACAACATCAAAACAACGATTGGCACGTGTATTTAAAAGACTAAATTCATGTCGAAGAATATCAAATTGAAATTGACTCGAAGTTCCATAGACAATCGGTTTCTTGTAGCATTCTTTTTCTCCTTGAATATATGTTTTTTCATCGTTATTATGTGCAACAGTTAAATTAAACATTGAATAGAAATTTTCTCGTCCATGTGCATCTCGTTTTGCTAATGTCATTGAACTTGTCACAATATCAATTTGTTTACCTTGTAAAGCTTTAATCACGACTAACATCGAAACAATACTCGACTTGCCTTCACCAGTTAGAATTTGTAATAAACGTCCATTGACATGTGTCGGATCGAGAATAATTAAGATCGATATGATTTGAATAAGACGAGGATAATAACGAGTAGATTCGAGATATATAGCTTGTTTAAGAACGGCAATCATTTCCGGTAGAATCTTGACGAAATCATGTTGATTTCGATTTGAATACAAGTCCTCTGCCCATTTTTTGATATTCGAAGCAGTCCATTTATTAATCGGTTGACCTTGTTTTGATATTGATGAATCTAAGTCGAATGCTTGGTCGATTTGTTTAATTAATATGTTAATTTGTTCGGAAAGATCACGTTGATTGTTGGATTGAATTTCATTTAGAAGCATTTGGAGATTCTTTTCTGAACTAATCGAATGAAATCGTCGATTGATGACTAATTGATGAACTTGTTCCATCCAATATTTTCGTTCGACAGTAGGAAATATTTGTCTGAATTCTTCTTCAATACTTTCATCGATCTTATAATCAATGACAAGATTTAAACATTCGAGAAATTGATTGAGATTTTCAGAAGCTTCATCATCATCATCATCATTGAACTTGATTTCAGTTAATAAATGATGAACTTTTGCAAATGTCCAACTATGATTCAACATCGTTTCCAAATGATGACGAATACGAAGTAGTTTGTTTCGTGGATGTGACCATTTCGAAAGCAGAACTTTATTCAAAATAGTCAATTCAATTTGTCGAAGAAAAGCTTTTTGATTAATAGTATTCTCATCACGAGCGAATAATTGATTGAGTTCATCGGTTGTTAATTGATATTTTTCAATCATTTCAAGTATCGATAGGATTTGTATAGGTTCATTAAATATTCGAAGAAATGGTTCAATTAATTCAACAGAAATGACATCAAGTTGAGTTAATTGATTAACGAGATGATCGATGATTTGTTGAGAATAATGCTGATTTGAAATATAGACTTTAAGTTTATCTTCAAGAAAATATCGACGCATGTTTATCATCCAATCGGAATCATTTGATCGAAGGATATCAATGGATTTATCTGATGTTGTTTTGAGATAGACTAAAACTTGATTGATTGTCGAAAGTGTCAATCGAAATGTTTGTCGTTTTCGAATTAATTCTTGAAGAATAGTATCACGATTATCATTGTATAATTCATATTTTTTATATTGTTCAAGTAGAGTTAATTGATGATAGAAATTCATAATTGATAATGGTGTTTTATCAAAACATTGCCCTAAAAGATCTGTACAAAGAAATTCTCGTGACCATTGTTCACAAGGTAAATCAAACGTATTTAAATCAATATAATCGATTGAGAGCAAGATTAGAATCGTGCCAAGACGTTGTTCGATTGATTCAATTTGTGATAAACGATGATAATCAATTCCATTAGGTAGATGAATAGCTTCTAATAGTTCTTTTGGATTTGATACAAATGATTTCGTTATTTGTTGACGAATAATATTAAAACTACGACGTATAATTTCAATATCATTGAGTTCATCCGAGAGTTCGGAAATAAAATACAGGAGTACGTAATCTGGAAGTGCTTGATATTTAGAAGCATATTCAAGAGCTTTGAATGCATCATCATCAAAATTATCAAACAGAAATGCTAATGTTTTCGTTTGAAAGATAAATTGTTTCTCTGTTAATAGTCGAAGTAATTTCGTTCTTTTCGAAGATGAACAGCAAACTGAAATAGCATCTTCGATCGCTTGACAAACAGATTGATCGAATTCAACATCTTTCTCTAAAGCAACAATCAGCATATCAAGAACTGTATCTGTATGACTAACAATTCGTGTAGTAACACCAAGTAGAATATCGATTGGAACACGTTTTTGAGTAATGATCATATTTTGTACAATTTGAAGTGCTGTTCTAACTTTATGATTATATTTCGAATTGATCATGTCAAGTAAACTGTCGTTTTCGTCAAGGATTGTTGTTAATTTATTCATTGTTAACATCAATCGAAAATTCATCACTCGAGAATCGGTTCCATGATGATCGAGTATTTGTTGAGCGATTTGTTTGACAGATGATTGACTTGAAAATAAAACTAAATAGAGAAGATCATCGATAACAGAAGACGGTAGATTTAAAGGTGATTTTCTTAATAATTGTATTGTATCTTGATTAATAGTTTCATCGAGAAGAGTGGCATACGTTGCTTGAAGAATTGTCTTCGAAGGTACGTGCCCATTGGCAGCCATGAGTGCAAGAATAGTTGCTGCATCTCGTTTCAAATTAAGATCACAACTGAAAAGCATATGAGATAACTTTATCAAATGTTTATCGTATAATTTCAAGCCTGATTGAATCGCATGTTTTAATTTAATTAAAAGTTGTTCTTCGTTTGTATCAATATCTTGATCATGAATTAAATCCAGAAGTTGGAGAATTTGTTTATCCATGATCTGATGATTTGAATGAGCTAATTGAAGTGTTTCAAGAAGAACATTTTGAATATGAATATTTTCATCATTATTCAACAAATAAATCATCAATGCGAGCGTGTCTAAATTTAAGATTATATGATGTTTAGCTAATGCGTGTGCAGCTAGACAAGCATCCTTTCGAATAGATAGCGATTGTTGATGTTGAAATAAGATTCGAAAATGAATTTGATCGATGTCGTTCGGTTGATTCTCTGCAACAGCTTTGAAAAATGATGCAAGTCGACAATTGAAATCAATTGTTTTCTTAATTCGATCGTTATTTAAATTGAGTAAATTCAAAATTTTGTCAATGATCGATCGATCAACTTTTTTATGTCGTTCGATTAACAGTTGATAGATTTCGATAATATAGATTTGAACTGATGAATTATCGATAAATTCTTCGAACGAATCAATGATCTTCTCTGGCAATTCATGATTTTGTCGAATAAGATTAGTAAAAATTTGTATTAACAATAGTACATTCGATTGTAGATCTATTTCCGAAAGAATAGCAATTTGTTTATTATCTAAATGTTGTCCATTCGATGTTATATTAACAATAATATTTAATAATCTCGTTTGAGATTTAACTAAATAAACTATCGAATTAACAACATAGTTGGTCAATTGTATGCCATGATCAGTCAATGACAACAATCGTTGATAGGCTTTATCTAAACTAGTTGAACAATTCGATTGACAAAGAATTTCAATGAAATAATTTTGTTCGACAAGATTAGCAATGGTTTTTGGTAATGGTTGATATCGATCGGCATGTTTCAATAGAATTAAAATATTCTCGGGATCGATACTTTTGACAAGTAATTGTCCAAGAAAATTGATCGATCTATCTGCGAGTATATGTTCTTGTTGACAAAGAATTCTCTTTAAAATTTCAATAACATTCGATTGAATAACTGTATCAATCGTTAATAAATATTCCAAACATGTAATAGTTTGTTTTCGAAGAAGATTTCGTTTCGAATACGAACCAATAACCATAATGGCTGTTGTTGCATTGAATGTATCATGATCGTATAGACAATATTCAACAAGATCGAGAAGTGATCCGGATAATTTGCCATTGTTTTCAACGAATACTTTTAGTAGATCAAGTGCAGATTTTTGTATGTTTGAATCGAAATGATTTCGAAAAAATAATAGGATATGTTCCATTCGTGTCGAAACGATTTGTTCGATGTTATCTAAATTATTTCTTTGTATTTGTCGAGTCCAATATTGAATGAAAACATCGGCAGCTGTATTTCGTAGACTATAGTCATTATCATTGAGACAATGATCAATAGCATTTAAAACGATCGATTCGAAATTTTGACCATTATCAACCGCATATTTCAATATCCAAATCGATTTCTCACGTAATTCAAATTGTTGATTATCATTTTCAAGAAAATCACTCATACTTTTCAAAGCTATCGGAGGAATTTGCTGTTTTTGTTTAGTCATTTTCAAATAAATCGAGAGAATATTATTAATTAAATCAGGATCATTTTCTGTTAGAATCTTACTTAATTGTTCAAGTACTTGTAGAGATAAAGTTCGATTACTTTCATTGACATAATAACATAATGCAACGATGGCTGCATTCCGAATCGTATCGATATTTGATTGTACGAGTTCGCCAATATCATCGATAGTTGCCTCTGCAATCCATTGGTCAGTTGGCATCGTTTTGATACTATAGGCCATTGCCCAAAGACAATTTTCACGGGCTTCGGACGTATGATCCGGTGATTTTGCCACCGAACATAGACGAGACATTTGATGTTCGGAGAAAACTTGATTTTGTAGAGCTGCTACTTGAAAGAAGAAATAGCTGACTGCGGTGGATGTTGATGAATCGTTTAATTCGTTTTCGATGGAACTGAGATCAATATTTAGACGATGACCTTTACCGAGACATAGTTTATAAATCTCGATAAGATCTTTTTTCACTTGAGTATCTTTGATTAATTTTATTGTCTGTTCGATAGTATTGATTTGATTCTCATTGAGTGATTCTTGATCTCGCACGATAATTAAAAGACATTCGGAACAAGTTTGTGCCAATGTGAGTAGCACTTGCAAATACATATGTGTAAGTTGTATTGTCGTATACGAAACTGAACTTGATACTGTGATATGTGCGATATACATTTGTAGACGTGTCGGAACAATATTCGAGAGAGAATCGATCGCATCCAAAAACTTTTTTGTTTTAACTAATTCTTCTGTGGTTGTATATAATCGATGAACAACACAATCGATGATGTCGGATGGTATTTTTTGTGTTGCTTTAGCTGCATCTCGAAATGCTCCAATAATCATCTGATAGATAACTTCTCGACATGCCGCACTAAAATGCCAACCATCATCTTTCAATTTTGTTAATAAATATGTGAAATCTTGATCTTTTAAACTTCCTGTTTTCGCTAAAGCTTGTAGATTTTGAATTTCGTAATATGTTGTTCGATAGAGAGCTTGATTATGTCCCGTTTGAACAGCAGTTGGCTCGACATTGGATGTAACCGATTGATTACGTTGACTGGTTTTACCAAGTAAATTATCGAGACCGAGAAATTTCGCTGTAGGCTCGATGCAATCTTCTTCGGATTGTGAAACCGACGTATTCTGTGTTGCTGTCAGTTCACTTTTAACTTGTGCATTGAATGAATATCGTACTGAATTCGAAAGCGTTCGTTTATCATCGAGATAGTCAAGTATTGCATGTGTTCGTTCGACAATAAGATTATCTTCGTTTGTCAACAGATCTTGCAATTTAAGTAATGTTTTCTCATGTAAAACTGATGAATTCGTTGTTATGATAACATAGAATCCATTTAATAGAGCAAGAAGAAATTTCTTTGACAATTGATTATTATCGATGAGTAATTGTTGAAGTTTACAATTGATTTCATCGGCTAGACTTTTTTTCGACATGAAAATATTAATCATAATATGAACAATTGTCGTACGAATTTGTTCGTTCAATTCGTTTTTATCTAAGAATTGTAGAATTGATCTCCATATTCGATTCGAAATCATTTCGAGATATTCTCGTTCTTCGGAAAATTTTCGAAATATAAATGCAATACTCCAGCCTAGTGTCTCATGTTGAAAACCTTGAAAGAGAAAATCGATTTTGTCTTTATCGATAATTGTTGAACATGATAATGTCGATGCTAATGTCCAAAGAATCGATTGACGTTTATTCTCATCTTCTATTCGAAAAGCTCGAGGAAATCTTTCGAAATACGTCGGTTCAACAAAATTATCGTTGACAAACGGTATTATTTGACATTTATTTGTTGATTTTGCAAACCATAGTTGTAATAAATCATCGTCAGTAATTGGTTTCTCATCGATTGAAATTTCATCTCGATTATTTGATTGAATAAATCTATATCCACTGATTTTCTCAGGTAAAAATCGAGCTCGAAATTCTTGATTATTTCGACAGCTAAAATTCGTAAATCAAACATAGAAAGAAAAAAAACAAAATCTTTGGTCAATTCAATCGAAATGATTTACCAATGAAAAAATTCAACTTCTGTAAGATCTTCATGCGAATCTTTACCACAAGACATGATGATTTGATCGATGATCGATTGAATATCTTTCCATGATAACAACAAATCATGATTGAGTGCAGCAATAACTTCAATTGTTTGTGCCATTTCATTTCGATTGATTGTTCTCGAATTATCTTTATCACAAATTGTAAAAATCTACAAATCATTCGAATCGATTCGAACATTGTTTGTTACAATTTTATTAACAAACCAATTTCAAACGTATGTCAAGATCGTTCGATTGTGTCAAAGCAACGGCTTCAGTAAATTCAACGAAATTTATCATTCCACTTCGATCTCTATCAATTGCTTTGAATATATAATCACAATATGGTTTAGGATTTCCACTAGATATATCAAAATATGAATCGATTTCGAAAATAAATTCAAAACACAAATACTTGGGATAGAGCTTTTTATATTCATCGATGAATCCTGCTCGAGTCAATTCACCCGAGAAACTAGACATAGAAAAATGTTATCATACTAATTTGATTTCAATAGATATCGATTAACTGTTCATTGAGAAATTGCTTATGCCATTCGAAGATTTGCTCACGTGTTAGAGAAGGATGTTGTTTTTGAATAGAATTGATTTCATTTTCGGAGAGATTTTCTTAATAGAACACAAATAAAATCTTATTCATCTTGATTTATAATCGAATCTATACTTGTAATAACTGGTAGAAATGCCATACATAATTCATATTTATTCTTTAAACTGAAAAAAAATAAGAGAATTCGATGAAGAAAACTAAAACGTTGAATATGAATTTACCAAGCAATGAATTTATCTCGACTGATTTCTTCTTGTTTATTTTGTTTGCCACAAAATTTCATTAGTTTGCTCGCAATACTATTTATTTTCTCGTAATCAATTGCATCTTGGCCATTTTCTAACTGAGCAATAATTGCAAGAAACTTGATTATTTCTTCGCCACTAACTTTGCCAGAATGATCATGATCACAAACAGCAAATATCTACATATACAAATTGACATTCGAAACGAAACGATATGTTCGAAATCTGAAATCTACTAATGATAATTGTCTATCGATATTGCCTGACATTGTCAATGCAATTGCAGACATAAATTCTTCGAAACCAATTGTTCCACTACGATCCGTATCGATCGAATCGAACGCATAATGACAATAGATACTCGGATTACCCCTGTAGAAAAACAAAATCATATTAGATTTCTTTGTTCGTCATGATGATTAGTGCACACTGACTTGGGATAGAGCCGTTGAAATTCTTGAATGAATTCTTCTTTATTCATTTCACCTGTCGGACTAAATAATAGAAAAACAAAAACATTCAAGTTTGATTGTTTTGTTTCGTATATTTACTGATTTTTAATGAATTGTTTATGTCGATTTTCTATATCTTGTTCAGTTAAATCTGTAAATTTATTTTCCATTCGAATTGTTCGAATTTGTTGTAAAGATAATACTTCTATGTAAAATAAAGTCGATCATACAATCATAGAGATCGATTGATACAAACTACGCATATAACTTACTCAATGAAGTCGTACGAAAAAAATCTTGAGATACAATCGTTCCTCGATTGGCATGATATATTGTGCAAGAATTGGGTCGATCAGTTATATGCGTATGCAGATCATGATCGATAACACGAAAGATTGGCTTATTCACTGCAAATTTCTCATCAGTTTCTTGTAATTGTAAAAAACATCGTAATTGTTTCGACCAATTAATTGGATCTTGTTTGATCCATTGATTTGAAATGTGTAAGAGATAGATTTGATGATCATAATAATTCGAAATGAGATTATCAATAGACGAGAGATTTTTTAAGAGAATAGTTGCGTTCGGTTGTTTCATGTTCGTATTGAATTCACTTAGAATTTTGATTTTAAAATCGATTTCTTCTGTTTGAAATTCGATAGGAGCCAATGAAACACTCGTTATCTTTTCTCCCGAACGAACTTTTTTGAGTAAAACTTTCATTTGAGATTGTTTTTCATTGATTAGTTTGCTTGGCATAGTTCGCCAATTGAATGGAATCCAATCTTTCCACACATTGATCTTATCGAGATACTTATTGAGTCGAAGTTTGTCTTCGTGCATCTTGTCGATTTCATTCGAAATCAATTGATAAGCTGATGGATCGATATTTGAGAAATAAGTTTTCAATGGATGTAGTTCGAATTGAACTTGTTGATCATTGTTGTTTGCAATGAATTGATTAAATGTCGATTGAATAAGATTTTGATCGAATTTTGACAAGATTTCTGTTGATAGACCATCGGTGAGAACAATTCTCCATGTGTCGAAATTCGAAAGATCTTCGAAATGAATTTCATCATTTTGAATGGTTGTTTTCTCTAATACAGTAATGAGTTCATTTTCTGCTTTCGAATTCATTGAAATACTTTCGAATGTTAGAAAAATTTGTTTTCCTCGTATGATACCACTGATATAATGTGTTGCATTCGAATAATCTAATGTTTGTTCGAATGAATTCTTGGGAATATATTGTCGTTTTGTGGTTAGTAGAAATACAAATGTAACTCGAACTGTTTGATTATCGACTATTGTTCTCTCTAAATATTTGGGTATATCTCGAACAAGACCAACTTGCAAACTCAATTGCATTGATGATTCGATATTTAGTTTGTTCCATGTTTCTTTTTCTGATCGATGTCGATCGATGAAAATGCGTTTACTAGTGTAATCTTCGATTAGAATTTGTTTTTCATCGAATACAATTTGGCTTAATATTTCTTCATCACGAATATCATATAAACTACCGATTGATCCATGTCGACCAAGAGCTTGTCTTGTTATAACATTGTCTGTCACATCTTGTTCATTAACTTCAATCATATTTTGATGTTTTCTTTCTCCTTCTATTTCATTAATTATACTGCATATTTACTCTGAAAATCAAACTGTAAGAATCAAGCTGATAAACACAAAATTTATATGCAAACGAAAGGACTAACAAAAATATTTACTTTCATTGGAAGTACTGCGAGTCATATTCGTCTAACTCGAAAAGAAAATGTGGAGTAAGATGGTATGATAAGGCAGAAAAAAAAAGAAAATGTCGATCGTAAGTAAGTGAGCATGATAATGTCTTCTATGTTCTTTCTTTTCTTACTCTGTATGTTAAAGACGCGATGGTATTTACAACTATAGTGTTAGTGACGTATTTGCAAAGAAAAGACGTCTAGTTATGTCAAGACGAAGCTGTCAAAGATAGAAGCGCGCTGATTCTGTTTGTGTGCATCGTATGTTGTCGTACTGGGTTTTTTCCTTTTGTTTTTCTCTGATAGACGAGTACATATAAAGTGTAGATTGATTGTGGAGGATGGTATAATTGGCGATAGAACTCATTTTTACAAACTATTGCTAGTAAATTAGTCTTACTACCGGAGAAAAAAAAATTACTCTCGATATAATAAAGAGAAATCTAGAACAAATTTTTCATACGATGATGTTCTTAGTATGCTGATAGCGAACGTGTCTTTGCATATAGTAATAAAAAATAAAATCAAGTAAATATTTACACAATTGTTCTTCTAGTTTTTTTTGTATTCATTAAAAAAAATCACGTAGAATGTCATTCTACAATTTGACAACAAGAGAAGAGTCTCTTCGAAAATTTTTCAAAATATGTAAGATGAAATGAAGTGAGCTAAGCGAGGTGTTTGATTATGATTAGTTAAATGTTCAACTCGAATCACATATTACGAAAAAGTTACAAAACACCGTGAACTTTAAATGTGGAGTGCATCATATGTATCAACATTTAGTGATAATCCTATTAGACATAACATTGTTCAATTTGCTTGTGTAGTTATGTCCCTTTCATTAGAGGAGGATGGCCTAAATATTTTTATTTTTTGAGAGTATTGTATGCATCATTCCAAAATTGATACTCATATTCACTTGCTTTTTTAAAAATTTCCAATAGCAATTTTAAATGCTCATTTGGTAGTGGTGTCGATGAATATATTTGATTTACGATGGCTAACAGCTTTTCAACGCTCTGTCGTCGTTGTTCGCTACTATATGTGTTAATCCACATTTGATAATTCATATTTGCTGGTAGTAATGACTCTGTTCGCTGTTTATATGCTAGATATTCGCCAACTTTTTGATAAATTAACGAACAAGGTACTAGTCCAACGAGAGTAAAAAGAATTGGATTTTCGCTTGCAGTCAAACCCTTCAAATAGTCCGTGTATGCATTACAAACAGCTGATTTATTTTGAAGTGTCGTTGGTTTATCGACTATATTATATTTATTAAAAATGTTTTCAGCACTGAGTTGTGAGCTATCAGCAATTGACTTTAAGATCGATTTCAATTCATTGTTAACATTGCCATGTTGAGATAAAAGTGTGTCGCATACGGCTTTCCGATCCAGCAGAAAAAAATAATCTTGTTGAATAAAGAAAACAAATTTCGCCCATGGCAATGTGCCTTGTGCTATCTCACAGAGGAAGGGAAGTGCTTTGATACGAACATAAAGTTCAGAGATCGAGAGCCACGCCGTTTGGATAAAGTTGTGATCAATACGAAGCCAATGATGACAAACTGGCCCAGCACCATGGCCTTGCTTGTAGCTTGCACCTATACGAATGGCTTGGGTTATGTAAGTTTTCGCCTTTTGAACAGCTATTATCAGTGGATCGCCACGACCAAGAAATGAGGTAATAGCTGCTGCATAAGTACACCCTGTCCCGTGCACATTCTTTGTGTCGATCCAATCTGTTGTTTCTCCAATCCATATAGCTTTTGTTTGTCCTTGCAGGAGAAGACAATCTCGTGCGTCCGTCCCTTTAATAACTACAGCTTTAGGACCCAATTTAATTAATTCATTTGCAACTTCTTCTAAATCATTGACTCGCATGCTATCTCGTCCCAAAAGACGACATGCTTCTTCCCAATTAGGTGTCAAAAGTGTTGCTAAAGGCACAATTGTTTCTTTCAATACGTTAATCGAATCATCATCAATAATTTGATCTCCACTCTTAGCATAAATAACAGGATCGATCACGAGTGGTGGAAGTGCTGCTACTGCTTTTCTTTTTTCTAGAAACTGTGCCACTTCGATCATAATCTCTTTTCGTTGGAGCATCCCAAGTTTGATGGCGTCTACTTGTAAATCATTAAATACAGATTCAAGCTGTTGTCGCACAAATGTATGAGGAAGAGATTGGATACCATCGACTCCATAGGTATTTTGAGCAGTGAGAGCCGTTACAATTGACATACCGTAGCAATGCAATGATGCAAACGTTTTTAGATCTGCTTGAAGACCAGCACCACCGGATGAATCTGAACCAGCAATAGTCAGTACATTGATATACCGATGTTCGTCGATCGGGTAGGCAAGAAAACTCGATTCCGACATAAGGCAAACTGGAAAATCTAGAAAAAAAAATTGTAAAAAAAATAAGAATTTGCACTCAGGAGAAGATCCTTTGATGAAGTTGGATAGAAACGAAAAGTTTATGCCCTTTGTTTCTATGAAAGTGACATAAAATAGTTTTTTTTAAAGTTCTTTTGTTATCAAATTTAAGTTGCAAGTTTAAAGATGTGACTATCGAAATAGATGAAGATAAGAAAACAGAAAAAGTGACAGTACGTTTAACGGAAAACGGTTTTTTCTAACTTGAGTCGACTAGAGCCGGTATAAAATATTTTTTCACTTTTTAGGTATTAGACATTTGAAAACAGAATAAAAAAAGCAAGAATGAATATTTAAAATAGTTATTTTTTTCTTTTTTAATATATATTCGAGTATAACGAATTCAAGGTTTTTGTCAATCAAAGTAAGATAGATAAATAAATGATTTGATGAAATAATTCTTTTCTGTATGCTTATGGCGATCGAATATCAGTGCAAAGCTCTCAAGGATAGAACTCTTTTAATCGAATGAATTTTCCTTCAAATGTCAAGAGTCTCAGATTTCTATAAGATTTCGTTCGTCGTTTTCTTTTCTTCTCTGTCAGCTCACATTCGTGATTAATCTATTTTGAATTCTATTACTGTCATCTATCTTAATAACAGATACGTATATACGTATATTAGAAAATTAAATTTATCTTTACCAGCATAATAATGCTATGTTATCATAGTTCAAAACAAACTCAAGATAAATTACGCAAATTAGATGTTAATGTTCTAAAATGGTTAAACAAAAGTTGTGCCATCAATTAGATCGAGTCTATGATTGATGACAAACTTAAAACTCGGGTAATCACATCTACCACAGAATTAATTGATCATTACGTCAGTAAAGTTAGCATCGAATTCGAGTTTTTTCTGGAAGGATTCGCCTGTATGTTTGTGCTGTTTCTCTTTTAGGTTGTATTATATGCATAATTGGATTCTACATCGAATGGTGCTATCAATCGAAACATGAAGTTTTATTCAAAATATTAATTTTTTCAGATTTTTTACAAAAGTTTTTATCGTCCCTGTAACGAAATTTCGATATTTGCTGGATTTTACTGAGTCAGTCGCACGATGAAAAGATTCTACCAACTATCGCTTGTTACGTGTTTTTCCAAAGAAATCTTATTTTATAGTTTCATAAAATATAAGCACAGAGCATAGAGAACGGCCTTGGTTTATTCGAACAACAGCATGAAATCAATTTAAGAAGAATATATGTACGCGCGCCTTTTCTCGCTTCTCACTTATCCTTTATATAGAACTCATTTGTATGGATATCCTTGGTCTTAATTTCTATCTCCTCGGTTGGTTCTCAATCCAATGCTCGTCATGAATGAAGAACTATATCTTATATTTTGCTCAAGGATTATCAGTGTGGATGATTGTCTTCGTCACGGGATTACTTTATCTTTTACTGGTAGGAAATATCTGCATAGTTGGCACAACTAGGAGTGCCAATAAAGAGCGGTGTTCAAAATTGTTATGCTGTATTAACTTGAAAATTCAATGCTTCTTTTTAGTCGCCTCTCACAAAATGTCTGATATGAACCAAGAATATCGACATAGTGAGAATCATCCATAGTATTATCACAGATAAAGCTGAGTTCTTCTAAAACTGTGATGGAGACAAAAATCACTATTAAACAGTTGTCTACTTTATTCGATTTTTATATCTACGAAAAATTATTTAAAATATTCCAACAATAAAATGCAGTCATCAAAAAAGTGAGTCTTCAGAAAAGGTAATGTTTTTTGTTGCAGATTAGATAATACGTTTGTATAATTGAGTTGCATTAACATTGCCACATTTCATACTCTATTCATAATCATCAATATGTCTTTATTTTTTAATTAAATAAAAACTCACGACTTCTAATTGATCTTGATCATTGACCCAACGTTCGACAAACATTTCCTTTCCATTTTTATAGCATACCCTTTGAATCCATTTTCTATTTTCAAAATAAATAAGCATCTGAAAATGTAAATTCTAAAAAATGTATAAAATGAATGAAAAATTAGTCAAACAGTTATTTGATGTCCATCAGGTGACACATCTTCAAATTCGATTCCCGGAGTAAATTCAACTGTTGTGCTTTTAAAAGTATTTTCTGATGTCAATGACCATTTGCCATCTTTTTCACGAATTATAACACGAGGTTTAAATGTCTCAGCTGCTGTAAATTTACGTATTTCTTGATTAACACCAAGTTCCTTCAATAGTTCACCAAAATTTTCTGCATTAATCTAAACTAACAAATAATTGATTATTTCGAGTAAATAAATAAATTACATACATATTCCCAAGTACCTTTTAACTTTTCTATATTATTATTAGCCGTCATGTTTTGGTACGACCATTGGTTCAACTGCAGAACAGAAACACCATTTCATAAAGAATATAAACAGAACAGAAAAAAATCTATTGGAGAATCAATTCGCCAGAAATGATAAAGAGCGAAATAAGAGAGACAGATGTCACATAAGAGCAGATACTTATAATAAGATTATCTCGTAGATGATCAAGTAATTACATAAAAAAGCGATAAATGTATTAATGTTCAAAAACTATCGAAGATGTTAGCAGGTGTCGATCCGGATCTTGAATCAATCTCATCCGATGACGAAATCTATCTTCATCAGTTAGTCGAACTCGTCGTGAATGATTGTCAAGGTGAATTTCAACGTTCAACAACAATCGAATTACAAGTCGAAGAATCCGTTCATCATGCTAAATTAGATGAACATTATGATCAAGCAAATGTTGACTGCCACATAGTGGAAGTCGATGAGGTGAAAAATCCACCTGAACAACAACAACAACAACAACAACTACAACCAGAAAATCAACATAGAAGATCAACTGCCTCCAAGAAGAAACGAAGCAAAAAACGAAATGATCTACGTCGATTATCCCGTTATAGATACCCAATCAGCCGACCTCATTACTAGAAAGTCAAAGCAAAAATCGCTCGACGAATTCTTAAATATTAAAACGTAGAAAATCGACATATCAAAGTTGAAAGTTAAAAGTTGAAAATTCAACTTTCAAATCGGACACTATACTGTCAACATCAGAGATTTGTAATGATTTACATTGTATGAAAGGTGCTATAAATAAATGATTTGATGAAATAATTCTTTTCTGTATGCTTATGGCGACCGAATATCAGTGCAAAGCTCTCAAGGATAGAACTCTTTTAATCGAATGAATTTTCCTTCAAATGTCAAGAGCCTCAGATTTCTATAAGATTTCGTTCGTCGTTTTCTTTTCTTCTCTGTCAGCTCACATTCGTGATTAATCTATTTTGAATTCTATTACTGTCATCTATCTTAATAAGAGATACGTATATATATATATATCTTCTCTTTCCAACAAATTTTCCTTTGACTGATTGCTATTGTCAGCCAATAAATTTTTCTTATTGTTTTCCTTCTTTTGTTTGATTTCGTTTTCTAATTGAAACGATTGATTGTTATTGTTATTACACAAACATTTATCTTTAAATATTCTCTTGATATTTCGTTAATAACAGCAGTTATTTATCGTTTGTTCAAACATGTCGTCGTTTACAAATAAAATTCATATTCCAAGTGAAATCATTACGAAGTCTAGTTCGAGTATTACTCATAAGGCTTCTAATCGAATTTATATAAGCCAATCGATCAATAGAATTCTATCTTTAACAGACAATGAAATAAATAATCGAATGCAAAGTCAAAAATTTAAATCATTGTATGAAGATTTAGAACATTTTTACAATAAAAATAAAGAATTAAGAGAAAACGAATTGAATCATTTATTCGAAGAATTTCTACATGATCGAAATATGGATTGTATTCATGATACATGTACTTATGGCGATAAAGTATTCAATGAACTGTTTTCAAAACGGAAGCCTGATATGTCTTGGAACACAACAGCAGGAACAAAATTAGACGATTTTTCGAGTTGTCCATTCTATTATAAGTCTATCATTGAATTAAAAAAAGTCGATTTTAAAAATAAAGATTATGATCAATTATCGAATTATCTGGCATCAGTTTTGCGCTATTCACCTGGTCGAATATTTGTTATTGGTTGTCTTACAAAATTTTCTCATACTAGTCTGATCAAAGTATCTTATGATGAGCAGAACAATGATATTCGGTATGAAATTCAAGCGATGGTTACGCAAGCAGCAGGTCTACAAAATCTAGCTTTGTTTCTTGAATTATCCGATCAGGAATTGGGATATAATGGAATGTTTTTAAGATTATTTGCCGAAAAGCGTTTCAAATTTTTGGAATATTTAGGACGTGGAAGTTCTTCATTTGCATTCTATTGTGAATATCCTGAAAAATCATTGACAAACATTGTCCTAAAGATCTCAAGAAAAAATTTATTGAAAGAAAAGTATATTATTCAACAGATGAATGCAATCAAACCCGATGATATCAACTTAATCAATTGCATTGATTTGAATTTAAATGAAACATATTCCGATTATTTGATTGCTTTTAATCTACGTGGTAGTCAACTTCATGAAACACACATTAGAAAGTTTATTAATAATACGACACTTTTAAACAACGCTTGGAAACAAATTAACTTATGTATGTAGAATTTAATTTGAATAAAGAAGTTCGAAAGAGAAAGAAAACGAATATTCTGACTCCTAGGTCATCAAGTTGGTTTCATTCATAGCGACATAAGAATTGCAAATATGATTCTTTATGATAATTATGTGCACGTCATTGATTATAGCAGTGCTATGAAAGTTAATACTTGTGATTTTTACAAAGGTAGCCTATCTACAGCATCGAATAGTGTTTTAAAAATGTTGAATGAGAATCATTTTCAAGGAAAGATTTCGTTGTACTATTCGGACGATGGNGTTTCGTTTTTAAAAATGATTTTAATGTTCAAAACAGTTTTTCATCAGTATACACAATTNATTAAACAAGCAATTTTAGAAGGTATGCCGTACGATATTTTATCAACATATGAATATGCTATGAAGGATTTAAAAGGAATAAATCTTATCAAAACAATAGAATACCTCGAACAAAATCGGCAAACATTAACAATAGAAGATGTAAATTCAATTATGATACACACTTTAGAAAATGAAAACAATATCGATTATGATATTGATGAGTATTTTGAAAAANTGTCTTTATCGTAATAATTAGCTGATGCTTGTTTCATCAATTATCTTTTGTTATTAGTTGTTAGCTTTTTTATGATTATTTTCTTTCTTGCTGAGATGAACCACACAAGAACAAATTGTTTGGTTGGTTGATTGATTGATTGTATGCCGTAAAATAAAAATAAACATAGGATATTCTCTGTGATTTTCGTCTCTTAGAGACAACATAATATTTTTATATTTATTTCTCAAAAATGGGAAGAAATTTTTTTCTCATCAAGGACAATAAATAAAAAATTGTTGAATGACGATTTTCTCCCAGATTGGGAGTAAAGCTTGGCTTCTCTTTTCTTGTATTTTCATTTTCAAAAAAAAATCCAATAAGAATGTCGGCAGAATCTCAACGAACGATTTATGCAGCTGAGTGTAATGGACGTGCGTGTCCAAAATGTTTCAAATGTCGAGATTGGTATTACACGACTACTGAACATAGTGATTGTAATGCTAGTAGATTTGCGTATCAATCTCATGTAGGACCTTTAGTTGGTCCACTTTATCGATGGATTCGTCGTCCTGATGCAACTGCGGGTATCATGCTTATCCTCATTATGTTTATTCAGTGATCCATCATGGACAGTGCCGTCGTCGAATAGATTGCACTTCGAAGATCGATAGTAAATCCTGTCATGGTCATGGGCATTCTTATCCATGCTCTGCACTTCATAGTCCGGCTATCTGTCATTGTGATATGGAGTAAAACACAAATTAATCAAGAAGAGACAAAAACGTTTTATATACGATTTTTTTTAAACAAGAAAATAAAAGTTCCATAAATTTATATTTTATAGTTGTGTCTTGATATCATTGATTAGTTGTTTGGAATTGTTTTCATTATTATTCAATAATTCTATTAAACGTTGTCTAGCTTTATTGACTACAAAAACCCAAGGGGGAAACAGCGGACTTCAAGACTTCAAGACTTCAAAGACTTCTAAAGACTTCAAAAGACTTCCCCCTATGTGACTTCACTTTTTTCGCAATACT
>JGI26532J50257_10000535_pt1 | contig 18945 bp, 10 predicted proteins | sample ThiBiot_500_plan_FD_50257 | JGI IMG/M metagenome (IMG submission 50257) | reverse complement strand
GAGCCCGGACTCGAGCATCACCGTCATCTTGTACCACGTCTCGTACATCTCCCGGCCATAGATACCGCGGAGAGTGAGTTGATTGAAGATGACCCTGGCCCAGTCAATCGACATCTCCGAAGGAGAGGGGATGCCCAGCATCGCTACCTTCGCTCCATGGCTGAGATTTGCCAGCATATCCCTGAAAGCGTGAGGATTTCCCGACATCTCCAGGCCGATGTCGAACCCCTCCTGCATCCCCAGTTTGCTCTGCACTGCATCGAGCGTCGTCTCTCGCGGGTCGACTGCCTCCGTCACCTTGGCCGCTTTCTTCGCGAGATCGAGACGATATGGATTCAAGTCGGTGATGACAACGTTTCGCGCTCCGGCATGGCGCGCAACCGCCGCAGCCATGATTCCAATGGGACCCGCGCCGGTGACGAGAACATCTTCTCCAAGAACTGGAAAAGACAGCGCGGTATGGACAGCGTTACCAAAGGGATCGAAGATGGCCGCGACATCAAGCGGTATCTCCGGGGTGTGACGCCAGATATTAGTCATCGGCAGGACGATGTATTCGGCAAACGCGCCGGCACGGCTTACGCCGACTCCTTCTGTATGCGCGCATAGATGACGTCTACCTGCCAGACAATTCCGGCAACGGCCGCAAACGACGTGCCCCTCTCCGCTGACCCGATCGCCTGGATGAAAGTCCGTGACGTTCGAGCCGGTCTCCACAATCTCGCCAACGAACTCGTGCCCGATGACGAGGGGAACCGGGATGGTCTTCTGTGCCCATGCGTCCCACTCGTAGATATGAAGGTCCGTTCCGCAGATACCGGTCGCAAGAACGCGAATCTTGACATCATTGATGCCGATCTGCGGCTCCGGAACATCCTCGATCCAAAGGCCTCGCTGTGCCCTGGACTTCACCAACGCTTTCATCTTGTGATTGACCTCTTATCTTTCGTATTCCATTCAATCGGTCAGACCTGAAGCACCCGGAGATCATTGCAGGCTCCGGACGACTACAAATGTTAGATACCACTCTACCAATTGCTCCGTTCCGGAGGCCGTTGCTGCAGGTATCAAGTCCTCCAGACGCATCTTGTCTCCTGTCCTTTCAAATCACAATCATCGTTTTATCGAATCCCGTTAGCGCTAAAGCCCCATGGCATGGTTGAATGGCTATGTCGCGTCTTGTACACCTTGCGTAACCGGAAAAGGAATTTGACCATGCGCCATAAATTCGCCTCCTTTGTCGCTTTATTCATGTCACTCGCCTTGTCTACCTCTTTGGCTTTGGGACAAGGCCCCGATCTGAATTTTCTGAATCACAATCAGCCCATACTCGATGCGCACAACTGCTACCCCTACGAAGGCCATTGGAACGACCGCATCAAGCGCGCTCTTAACTCGGGCTTTCCGGTCTCCATCGAGCAGGACCTTGCCTGGTACGTCGATCCCGCCACGGGCAAGGGACGCGCAGTCGTCTCCCATACGCCTCATCCGACAGGCAAGGAACCCACGCTCGAAGACTATTTCTTCAAACAGGTAAGCCCGGTCGTCGAAAAGGCTATCGCGGAGAACAAGCGCAACGAATGGCCGCTTATCGTCCTGCACTTCGATTTCAAAGACAATCAGACTGCACTGCTTCAGGCTGTCTGGCAGGTGCTTGGCAAGCATGAGGCCTGGCTCTCGACGGCGGTGAAGACGAGCGATCCAAACAAACTCTCTCCGATCGACCGTAAGCCCATTCTGGTGGTTACAGAAGAGGCCAACGAACAACAGAAGGTCTTTTATGACGATCTCCCCGTCGGTGCCCGCCTTCGTCTCTTCGGTTCCGCGCACACACACCCGACGCCCAAGGGAATGACGAAGGAGCAGGCAATGCATTGGGCCGTGACCGTGACACCCGAAGAGTTGCTGCACGAAAAGCCCACCAACTACCGGCGGTGGTGGAATAGTTCCTGGTATGCCGTGGAAGAAGGCGGCGAGCCGCGTGCTGGAGACTGGACCGCCGCCGACAACAAGCGGCTGCATTCGCTCGTCGATCATGCTCACGCAATGGGATACTGGGTGCGCTTCTACGCGCTGGATGGATTTGCCCCGGCAGAGGATCAGGGTTGGGGATCGAGCTACAACTTCGGCTCGCGCGAAGCGGTTACTCTGCGTTGGAAGGCAGCAATCGCAGCCGGAGTGAACTTCATTGCCACCAATCAGTACGAAGAACTCGCTACCCACCTGAAACAGGATGCGAAGGATCTTCGCCCCTCATCCTCCTCACCAGCCAAATAGTCCTCCGTATCTGCCAGTGCCGTGGTCTCTGCCCCATGTGCAAGCCGCGGCAGTTTCAATGCATATTCGTCGCGCAAGGAAGGCCAGATGATTTTTACGGCTTATCGTCGACATTTTTTTCTCGTCATTCTGCTTGTTGCGCTTTGTGGCCATACCGCAGCGGGGCAGACTGACAAAGCGCATGACGACAGCGATCTTCAGGCCGTCATTGTCATCATGCGGCATGGTGTGCGAGCGCCCATTGAGAGTGAAACGCGCTCCAGTGCCTACAACGCACAGGCATGGCCCAACTGGCCAACCAAACCCGGAGTGCTGACGCCGCACGGTGCCGAAGCTCTGCACCTGCTCGGCGAATTCTACCGTTCGCGTTATCACCCGCTTCTACAAGATGATTCCTGCAAACATCCTCGACTGTATGTCGAGGCGAACAGCACCCAACGCACGATTGCCTCTGCCAAAGCAGTTCTCAGCGGCCTCTCGCCTGGTTGCACGGTGGAGGTGCATTCGGTTCGCGGCGCTTTCAATCCTCTCTTTTCTCCATCGAGGAGCAGCGCTGTCGATCAACAACACATCAAGGCCGCGACTCTAGGACGAATGGCGGACCAGCCGCAATGGTTCACCAATGCGTTCGCCCGGCCATTGGAAAAGCTGCACCGTATCCTCATCGATTGCCAGGGGCCCGCCTGCAATCGCTCCGTTCCGGATTTCCGCAGTGTAAGAGTAGAGAACGGTATCCCAGTATCTCGTGATCCGGCTATAGAAGGTCCTGTTGCACTTGGTGCAGACTTTGCCGAGAACTTCCTGCTTCAGTACACCGAGGGCATGCCCATGTCTCAGGTTGGCTGGGGGAGGGTCTCCCGAGCGGATCTCAACGATCTGATGCAGATGAATACGCAGTACCACGACTTCATGCTCCGAACCCCCTATGAGGCTCAGGTAGCGGCATCCGACCTCGCGGCACATCTTCGCGACACCATTATCAGCGCTTCATCAGGCAAGCCAACGCCCAATGAGTTGGGAACCCCGAACGATCGCTTTATCCTGCTGGACGGACACGATTCCAATCTCAGTTGGCTGGGCGGCCTCCTTCATCTTGACTGGCTTCTACCTGACCAGACGTTCAATGCAACTCCCCCGGGTAGCGCGCTCGTCTTTGAAGTCCGACAGAATCGATCCAATCATCGCTCTACGGTGCAGGTTCTATTCATCAGTCAAACGCTGGATCAGATTCGTAATCTTCGCCAACTCACCGGCGCCGAACATCCTTCGGTTGCGCCCGTCTTTGTACCTGGCTGCAGTAGCTCGGCACCAGGGTACGCATGCACCGTTGAGGGATTGAGCAAGGTCATCGATTCGGCGATCGATCCTCGATTGGTGACAGGATCGACCAGATAAGCCCACCTTAGCCTGCAACCGCTCCGTTTCGATTTTCTGCCCAAAATCCTTGCAGAAAACGTTCTCTTGACCATCTTCCTTCCGGAGGAATAGAACTAGGAATCGAGATTTTCTCCTCAAGGGGTTGCCATGAAAAACCAGTTCACTCGCCGCACCTTCATCGCTTCTGCTGCCGCCTCACTTGTCCCAGCCTCGGCTGCTTATGGACGGCCGAAAGAGGGGAGCGCGATCTCCTCGCTGTCTGGAGAGTCGTCCCAGGCAGCAACCTCTATAAAGAAAGACTGGAAAGATGCCGGCGTGATCGACCTGACCAACTCGCCGTATGCCAAGTTGAAGACAGTTCCGGTACGGGCGGTGACGATTCAAGATGGGTTCTGGTCCCAGCGCCGAAAGACCAATATTGCATCCAGTATTCCGAGTATGCATCGGGAATTACTGGCTCATGGACGCATGGATAATTTTCTGCGGCTTGAAGGCAAATCTCCCGAACCGCAAAAGGGACCGGTATTCGCCGACTCGGATATCTACAAGTGGACTGAGGCCGCCGCGTTTACCTTACAGACGAACAACGAGCCTCAACTACGGAGCACCGTCGAAAAGACGATCCGCGAAGTGGTCGCGATTCAAGAGCCCAGCGGGTATCTCAATACCTACTATGTCGGCGATAGAAAGTCTGAGCGGATGTTATACCCCACACAAGAGCGGGGACACGAACTCTACAACATCGGCCATATGCTGCAAGGTGCGATTGCTTACTATCGCGCGACGGGTGACCCAACGCTGCTCGATGCCGGCATGCGCTTCGTCGATGACTTTCTCATTCCTAACTATGGACCGGGGAAGAACCAGAAAGGTATTGTCTCCGGTCATCCGGAGATTGAGATGGCCTTGATTGAGCTTTACCGCACAACCGGCAAACGTCAGTATGTCGATCTGGCAGGCTACATCCTGCATGGCGACGATCGAATTCCTCTGACGCAGCAGCAGATAACCTATATGTTCTGCGGCATCCCCTTTACCTCTCGCACCAGGCTCGAAGGACATGCGGTCCGCGCCATGTATGCATGCTGCGGCGCAACGGATTACTACCTCGAAACGGGGGATCCGGCCTATTGGAAGACTCTCAATATCCTTTGGAACGATCTTAATTCGCATCAACTTTATGTCACAGGTGGAGTCGGAGCGAGAGAGAGCGGCGAAGCGTTCGGCGATCCCTATGAACTGCCCAATGCGCGCGCCTATGGCGAGAGCTGCGCTGCGATTGGCAACATGATGTGGAACTCACGCATGCTTGCCGCCTCTGGCGAAGCGCGGTTTACGGACGTGATGGAACGAGCGCTCTATAACGGTATCAACTCCGGCATGTCGCTCGATGGGACGACATATTGCTATCGGAATCCACTGGCATTCGATCCGTCCGGCGACTCGAGCGACCGGCATTCGCCGGAGGGAAAGATTCGTAATCACTGGTACGACACAACGTGCTGCCCGCCCAACCTGGAGCGAACCTTTGCTTCGTTGCCCGGCTACTTCTACAGCACCAGCGAAGATGGCGTCTATGTCCACTTCTATGACAACTCGGAGATGAACTGGCATCTGCATGACGGGACCCCCCTGAAAATCGAGCAGAAGACAAACTATCCATGGAACGGCGATATCGCGATGACGGTGAGTCCCGAGACTCCGAGTGAATTCACGGTATACGTCCGCATTCCAGGCTGGTCGGTGAAGAACGAGGTTAAGGTCAACGGAACTCCGCTCAGCGGAGCGAAGCGCGGAGAGTATCTCGCGATTCGACGTCGCTGGTCTGCAAACGACAAGGTGGAGCTAAGCTTCGACATGACAACCCACCTGCTCAAGGCGAATCCTGCGGTCAACGAAGATAGAGGCCGGGTAGCTTTTCAACGCGGACCGGTTGTGTTCTGCATGGAGCACCTGGATCAGCCGAATCAAGGTGATCACAAGAATCTCACCGGCTACCGTGTAGACATCGCGGGCAACACGGCCTCGCAATTCGAACCGCACCTCCTCGATGGAGTCATGGTGCTGGATCATCCCGGCTACGTCAGCTCAAGTCAAGTATCGAGTCTCTATTACTCCGCGAAGATGGTTGAAAAGCCGCAGGAGAGTCCAACCTCCGTAAGGCTGATTCCCTACTATGCGTGGGCGAACCGCAATCCGTCTGCGATGCAAGTCTGGATTCCTTATGAGCGCAGCTAGATGGCCAGTGGTTCATCCTTAACGCGAAGGTGAAGATGAGAGAGTGGATTACGCGACGTGATGTTCTTGCTGGCTTGGCGTTGGGAGCTTCCAATCTTCTCTTCGCTCGAAGCGTTAATGCGGCTGAAGTCTTTGGCCCTTTGCAGGGAGTCCCTGCAGTGGGCAACACTCACCTGCTGACGCTGGTTGCGGTCAGCGCAAAGACGCTGCGGCTGCGCGTTGTCCAGCAAGGGAAGCATGGGCTCGCGAGCGAGATCGGGATTGTTCCGCGAACATGGCCGGAACCGCTCTCGCTAGCCGATACAGATGCAGGACACAGTACGGCGATCTGGGGCAGTCATAAGATCAAAATCGAGGAAAGGCCGTGGCGAATCAGCATCGAGGATGATGCAGGAAAACTGCGACAACAACTTCGGTTCGATCCCTCTACGGGCGCGATTCACTTTGAGATAGCGGAAGGCCCGTTGTTTGGCCTGGGCGAAGGTAGCCACCCTCTCAATCGCCGCGGCACATTGGACTCGATGCGCAATGGCCAGCATGAACCTGATCTGGCGACGTATGGAACTCGTGTGCCGATTCCCTGGGTGATTGGAGCAACGGATACCTGGGGTCTGTTCTTCGCGCATCCGTGGGGGACTTTCGATCTGAGCGGAGCAGATGGGAAATTTATCCCGAGTGAAAGCACCCCAACCCGTGACATCTTTCTGGTGCTGGCAGATACACCCGCGGAGTTGATGCGGGAGTGTGCCGAACTTACCGGGTATCCTCACATGCCGCCGTTGTGGGCGCTGGGCTATCAGCAATCGCACCGTACCCTGGCAAGCCGGGATGAAGTGTTAAATGAGGCGAAGACTTTTCGAGAGAAGAAGCTGCCCTGCGACGCGATGATCTATCTTGGCACGGGATTTTGTCCGTCCGGATGGAATACGGGCCATGGGTCTTTCACATTCAATCCGGCCGTTTTCCCCGATCCCGCTGCGATGTTCAGGCAGATGCACGATGAGCATTTGAAGGTTGTCCTGCATGTTGTCAGTCCTCCCGAAGACCTTCATGGCGAAGTAGGCGACACGGGGGAGGCACTCAAAGATCCCAGCGATGCCGCGGTCTACTGGCCGAAGCATCGAGAGGTACAAAGAACTGGTGTAGACGGATGGTGGCCCGATGAAGGAGACGAACTGGTTCCGGCATCGCGGCTGGCAAGAAATCGAATGTACTGGGAGGGGTCGCAACTCTTTCAACCGAATGTTCGGCCTTTTGCCTTGCATCGGAATGGGTATGCCGGAATCCAGCGCTATGGATGGATGTGGTCCGGTGATACTCGGTCCACCTGGAAGACACTGGCAGGACAGATTATGGACGGAATTAACGTTGGCCTTTGCGGTATGCCGTATTGGGGCAGCGATACCGGCGGCTTCGTGCCAACCAAGGAGTTTACCGCCGAACTTTTCGTGCGATGGTTTCAATTCAGTTCCTTCTGCCCCTCCTTCCGTTGTCATGGACGAACATGGAAACTGCGTCTGCCGTGGGGTTGGGATCTGGGGAGCTATGAACCATCGGAATTCACCAGCCAGTTCGCGGCAGACATCCTGCCGAAGCCTGAAGACCTACACAACACTGCGGTAGAAGGCATTTGCAGAAAATATCTGAACCTTCGCTACCAGCTTCTTCCCTATCTCTACTCGATGGTCGCCGAAGCGCACGCGACCGGCCTACCGCTGATGCGCGCTCTCTGGCTTGCTTATCCGGATGACGCGAAGGCTGTGGCTACGGACGATGCTTATCTATGGGGAAGCAATCTGTTGGTCGCCCCGGTCGTGGAGCAGGGAGCGACGCACAGAGCGACCTATCTTCCGCGGGGAGTGTGGTGGGACTACTGGAACAACGCTCGGACGGAAGGCGGAAAGGAAGTAACGCGCGATGTTGATCTCGAAACCCTTCCTCTCTATGTAAAGGCCGGAACGATCCTGCCGATTGGCCCGGTCAAGCAGTATGCGCAGGAAGAAAGCAAAGAGCCACTGACCCTGAGAATTTATCCAGGTGCCGATGGCACGATGTCTCTCTATGAGGACGACGGCTCCAGCTACGATTACCAGCGAGGCGAGTTTAGGCGCATCGAATGCTCATGGAACAACGCAGAACACACACTCACGCTAAAGGCGGACACAAGCGGAAGATTGCCAATAACTAAAGTCCTGTCGATCGAGGCAGTCGGTAATCCGGGCAGCAAGCGAATTACCTTCTCAGGAAAGATGATCTCCATTCGCCTGTAACTGCCGGCCTTAGGTCGATTGGTAGAGGCGATACTGTTCTTCCTTGATCGAGGGATATGAAATCATGCGAATCTTCCCCGCTGATGCCGCAACTTCCCAGGCACCGGAGGATCCAACACGCTGGGCCGCAAGCAATTGTTTTTTTGTAATTGACTGAGCGCCCTGCTCGATGGCGAAAAGAGCCTGCGGACCTGACAGAAGAGCAACGATATCTGGATGTTGCGGATCGATCGGCACGAGGCGAAGAGGCATATCCAGACTTACTTCAACGCGGTCGCCGTTTTTCCATGTGCGATCGACCTCGGCCCAGGTACCCGGAGTAAGTTGAGTGTCAACGCGCTTGCCGTTGATGGCGACGCGCGTCTGTCTGCCTGCCCATGCCGGAATTCGCAGCGCAATGGTAAAGCGTTCCGGCCGCGTCATGGCCAGTTGCATACTGCTGTCACCATTGTCGGGATATTGCGTGTGCTGGGTAAGCGCAACCCGTGTCCCTCCCTGCTGCCAGGATACGTGCGACGGAACATAGAGATTGAGATGAATCCCCTTGGGACTGCGGAAGTACGAGCTTATTCCATAGTCCGCCGTGAGTTGCGGAAACGTTCCGGAACAGCACGGCCACTTCTGCTCATAGTAGAACTTTGACGCGCCGTTATTGTTGTAGTCGGCATAGTAGAAGCTGGTGCCATCAGGCTGAATCGGTTTGGCCCCCAGGATCGTGTTGTAGAGCACCGTCTCCATGCTGTCGCCATACTTGCTGTCTCCCGTGACACGCAGCAGGTAGCGGGTGACCTTGAAGTGGCCGTAGGCTCCGCATGGAGTCTCGAAGCTATGGTGCGTCGAGGAGAGGCTGTCGGCGAGTTGGTCTGTCCCCGGCGTGCGGAAGCTCTCATTAGGTCCCCAGCCACCCGTTGCAAAGCTCTGCTCCTGGACGAAGGCAAAGCCGTTACGTGCGGCTCGCAGGTGCTTTTCGCTGCCATCGACAAGGTATGACTGCATCGCCGAGCAGAGGGCATTCACATGGCTATAGGCATGTTCTCCCGGCAGCACATTGCGATTGTCGGCCAGCGGGTTGAAGTAGGTGTCATCTTCCAGAAAACGCTCAGCGAGCTTTCGGTAACGTGCGCCTGCGCCACGCTGGTAGGCCAGATAGAAGTTCTCGGGCAGGGTGTAGCTCTCATCCCAGGTGTAAGCAATATTCTTGTGCGGGCGCGCCGCCATCTCCGCGCGGTTAAGTGCCTTCTCAGGAAGATAGGGAAGAACTGCGTCCGTCGCATGGTTGAGCACCTCGAGCGCGTGAGGAGCACCTGCAAACTGATAGGCATCGATAAGCCCGCAGTTCGTCTTGTCGAAGGTATAGGCCGGAAGACAGTAGTCACTATAGAACTTTTTGCTGACTGTTGGGGCAAAACCGGCAACCAGCCTATGCACCTTGGCTTGCGTCGCCTTGTCTCCCGTTGCGGCATAGGCCCGCGAAAGGCCGGAGAGATATTGCCCGAAGCTATGGCCGGGAATATATCCGGTCATATCTTTAGGCGGGTCAAATTTGCTCGATGGCGTATACCACCCTCCCATATCCTCTCCGGGAGCCGGCAATCCGACCAGTTGACGAAAGGGTTTGAGCAACTTGTCGTCGTCGAGATTCAGGAAGAGATTGTGATTATGCTTGAATTGCTCCAGCATCGGCCCATCCAGAAGCTGGACATCCTTGTAATCGAACTGGGCGAGCCGGGTTCCTGGCTTCGACTCGACTGTGGTAGCCGCGAGCGAGTTGGCATTACGGAGAACAGCTACGCCTGCGGCCAGGGCTGCTCCGCCCTTTAGAAAATTTCGACGACTTGATTTCGACATGATCCAACCTGCTTCCTTAATTCGATATTACGAAACTATTCTGAAGCTGAAGACGAGGGCTGCCCCTCCTGGAGGAGATACTTCGTCTTCGCCTGTTGATTGTGTGCTTTTACTACCTGAAGCCGCTTGACGAGTGCCTGCGTCCTCTCCGTATGTTTTAGCCTGCTTTCCGCGAGCAGCTCCTGATACAGTGCTGCTTCATCGTACGGATCTCGTCGCAGAGCCTCCTCGGCCTGCTCAATCACCGCGTTGAGATCATTATGGCGCAGCAACAGGACACAGAGGAGATCGCGGGCAGCCTGATATCCGGGTTCCAGCTTGACCGCGCGTGTTGCCGCGACCAGCGCCTTCTCCAGGGTCTCCCGCCTCTCCCCCGCTTCGGAGAGTGCTTCTGCGTAGAGATATTGGACCATGGCGTCATTGGGATGCAGCTTGCTCTGCTGCTCGAAGATCGCAAGGGCGGCGGCAGAGTCATGCTTTTGCGAGAAGAGCATGCCCTGCGCGTCCTTGGCGAAAGATAGCTTCGGATCCAGGCGATGAGCTTCCTCGAAATCGAGAAGAGCCTTCTCCGTCTGCGACGTCTGTACCTCAAGAACGCCGCGTGCGAGGTAAAGCCGTGCCTCCTTGGGGAGTTGTCCTATGCCCAGGTTGAGAAAATCAATGCCAATCTTGAATGACCCGTGATTGAACGACAACTCGGAGAAGAAAAGATAGGCATCCACATTCTGCGGATCAACTTCAATCGCCTTTCGCAGCCACGCAACTGCCTGAGGAGTATTCTCATTGGCCTCTGCCAATTGAGCAGCCAATAAAAGCGCGTTGCTGTCGTTCGCGCCAGCGCCTAACAATGGCTGAAGTGTGGCCAGCGCCGCTTTGGAATCTCCCGCCTTACTCTGAGCCTGGGCCAATGCCAGCCTGTTTGCGCTATCGTCCTTCAGCGAGAGAAGTTGCGTCAGTACCGGCACAGCTTCCGCAGCCTTATCCACAGCAAGCAGGCAGCCACCGTACTGCCTGAGCGCAGCCGCGTTCTGATTGATGCTGTTCGGAGCCTTCGCATAATTTTCGACGGCTCCAGCGCAATTTCCTGAGCGCACATCGATCGCGCCAAGCATGGCGTAGCTCGTCTCATCTCCAGGGCGAAGCGCAAGCACTGTAACAAGGAGACCTTTGGCCTCCGGACGATTGAGAAGAAAGGCGGTCTCCGCCGCGCCCTCTGCGGCAGCAAGCGATTTCGGGCACCGATTCATTGCGGCACGAAACGCCTTATACGCCGGCTCCAGCTTCTGCTGGCCGCGCAACGCCAGACCAAGCATCGCATTGACGCTGCAATCTCCGGGATTCGCCGCGAGATATGCCGATGCCGACTGCTCTGCCTGAGGATAGCGATGCATTTCGAGAAGTTGATAGATCTCCTGCTTCTGTGGCGGCGCCGCCGCTCGCGACAGTTGAGGCAAAGCGAAGAGGAGGAGCCATAAGCCGAAAATGCCGAGAGCGGGAATGCGTGTTCTCCGGTAGATCAACGTCATGGTTCCTACAATAAACCGTGGGCAGCATCAGCCGCCCACGGTTTGACTGCATCAGAAGGTGAGATTGCCACCAATCTGGATAAAGCGCGGCACTGCCTGACTTGTCGCCTTGCCAAAGTTGCCGTCTGCCTGATTGGTGACGACGTTGATCAGGTTGGGATGGTTGAAGACGTTGAAGAACTCGAAACGAAGCTGGAAGGCCACGGACTCCCGTATTCTCGTATTCTTGAGCAACGCCGCATCCCACTGCTGGAAGCCGGGCGTGCGGAAGCTGTTGTACTTCTCATTGCCTTCCGTTCCAAAGGCCGGAGTGGTGAAGTTCGCGGGCGTAAAGATGCCTTTGAGATAATCCTGCCTTCCGTTCTTATAGCTATAGCTGGCGACATCCGGGAAGTCAAAGTTATCTCCATCGGCGTTATAGTCGCCGCTTCCGGGAGCAAAGCCGATGAACTTCCCGCTGCCGTCCTCCAGTGGTTTAAAGGGAGCATTGGTATAGACGTTGATCGGATTTCCGCTTTGCAGGATCGTCGTCCCGCTCAGTTGCCATCCGCTCGCCACCCTTCCAACCAGGCCTCTCGCTCCATTGACCTCGGGCAACTCATAGCTCCAGGCCAACGAGAACCGGTTCGGAGCATCCCATATCGATGGGCCATAGTACTGGTGCGGGTTCAGATACGTGGGGTAGACCTGTGTATCGTCCTTTGACGCAGAACGGGTGTACGAGGCGTTGAAGAATGCGCGATGGAACCGCCCACGCAAGGCGGCGATGAATGCATTGTAGTTCGACTCACGATCGTTCTGCGTGTAATAGACCGATCCGAAGCTCGTATTCAACCGGGTAGGAACGGTGCTGTTGTGAATAATCAGATCGCCCTGCTGTACGTTGATGTCCTGTCCATAGCTGACGTTGTAGACCTGCCCGCCGCCCGAGAGAAGCTTGCGACCGACGGATCCGGAGTAAGCCAGGCTCGCAACAAGATGGGAAGAAAGTTCGCGGTCTACCGACCCTGAGTAGGTATAGGTCACCGGTGAGACAAGGTTAGGATCAATGCCCCCGATAGCGAATTGAAGTCCCTCGATGCCGCCCTTGGCATTCAAAGGCCGTGCCGGAAGTTCCGGGTAGGGGAAATTGAACGGCTTGTCGTTCGAGGTTCCCAGACCGAAGATTGGAGCAGGCGTCTCGCCCCGGAAGAAAGTCGGAAAGATATTGCCGGGAGGATTGCCGCGATACTGTTCCTGCAGATTGGCAAGGGTTGGCCAGTTATGGAAGATTCCCGCGCCGCCCTTGACCACCCACTTCCCATCGCCACCCGGATCCCACGCAATGCCCGCGCGTGGACTGAAGACATCGGTGATGGAGCGGTTGAGAGCATGGTGGTGCTGGATCACCAGGCCATTTGCGATCCTCTCCTGCAAATTTGCTCCCGGGCCATAGAAGAAATTTCCGAATGCCGTGTTCTCGCTCCGCGAGTAGGGGTTGCCATAGTTATCCCACCGCAGCCCATAGTTGAGAGTAACTCTCTGGCTGATCTTCCATGTATCTTCGACAAAGAGGCCATGGGTCACTCCGGCTGCATTCCAGTCATACTGCGTCTTCTCACCGGTAACCGGATTATAGGCGATGCCCGATTCGGTATGGACGTCGTCATTGGCGAGATCCAGCAGGCTGTCGAAGTTGAACGTCGGCTGATCGTATGGCCCGTTGAATACTTCGACGTCATCGGCAAAGAGACCTTCGTAGCCAATCTTTACATCGTGCGAACGGAAGATGTGAGTCAACACGTCACGCCAGTGATAGTTGTGCTGGATGAAATCTCCTTGAGCGAATCCAGCGCCGAAGCCCCGGCCTACGCCGGTCACATTCACCACCGGAACGCTGAACAGACCCGTTGCGGGCTGAATTCCTTCAACGCGCATCGCTGCGAATGCCGCTTCATTCAATGTGTCCGGGCTGAAAGTGTGGGTTTCGTTCACCTGAATCGCATACTGGCTGAAGGTATTGGTGGTATTGAACGCGGCGCGCGGGTTCGTTCCATTGCTCTTGAGCGTCGTCCGGTAATACGTGCCATACAAGCGGTCCTTGCTGAAGTTTTTGTCCAGGCGCAGGTTGAACTGTAGACCATTGCGATAGGACGTATCCGAATAGTTTCCGCTGTCCAGCATGGCTGTGTCGCACGGCAGATTGAACGTAGAGGGCGTTCCGCAGATGGGTGTGCCATCCGTATTTACCGGATAGAGAGATGCCGCTGTCGACACGACCTGCACATTGGAGACCTTGCTTACTGGATATGTTGTAAGCAGCTTTGTCCCAATCGTGTCGGGAAAGGTTTTAGCAGCAAAAGCGGTAAAAGCCGGATCTTCAAAGGTAATGCTGGACGATGTCGCGTTCGACGCCCTCAACGGCTCAATTCCAAAGAAGAAGAAACCGTCGTGATGCGGAATAATCGGGCCGCCAATCGTAGCCGAGATGTTATTGCTATGAAATGGCTTATATTTCTTCGTGAAATGCGTGCCGGCAAAGAGCTTTTGATAGGTGAAGTAGTCGCTCGCATTGCCGTGATATTGATTCCCGCCGGATTTGGTCGTCATCGTCATCTGAATGGAACTGGCGCGGCCGTAGTCGACGTTATAGGTATTGGTCTGGATCGTGGTCTCCTGAATCGAGTCCGGGTTAGGAGTCATATTCAGAACACCGGGGCGAATCGAGCTGCTGACATCCAACCCATCCACGATGTACATATTGCCGACTGCGCCCTGTCCGTTCGCGCTGGCATCGACCTGCGTCTCGGTCGAGAAATTGTCGCGGCCCGATCCGGGGCTTCCGTTTGACGTAATACCCGTCCCGGTCACGCCGGGGGCGAGCGTCACCAGGGAGATCATGCTCCGGCCGGCAAGAGGCAAGGACGAGAGGACTTGAGTCGAGAGAGTCTCCTGGAGGCGTGTATCCGCCGTATCCAGCAGCGGAGCGGTCGAGGTGACATCGACCACCTGCGTCGCGCTGCCCACGGCGAGGTTGATGGGGACATTCATGGTCTGGTTAGTCTGGAGCGTCACCGTGGTTCGCGATGCGCTGAATCCCCTCATCGTCGCCGAGAGTTCGTAGGGCCCCGGAGCCAGGCTGACAAATTGATAGACACCCGCATCGGTTGTAACGGCAGTTCGCTGTTGTCCGGTCGCAGTGTTGCGAAGGGAGATGGTAGCTCCGGGCACCATCGCGCCGCTGGGGTCGAGGACAACGCCGGAGATCGTTCCACTGAATTGCGCATGAGCGCTTGGAACGATGAATAGAAAACTCAACAGAAAACACAGCGAAAAGAAATACTTAATACGATCCATCTGGACACCCTCCATAAGCTCCCCTCCCTATTTCCATTGGCTTTGGGCTAATGAAAAAGAAAGGGTAGCGAAAACGTTTTCTCAAATAAAGCAAAACTCACTCAACAACTTGAAGAAAAATCTGAAGAGAAGCATAGGCGCATCCCAGAAGTGTGGTCAAGAGGAAAATATACTTAAATGCATTTAAACGTAAATACGTTTTAATTCGAGGTTTCAAACACCTTTTCCCACCCATAAAGCACAAATCCCGCAATGACCCGTAGTTCCCAACCCATGTAACCGCTTTACACAGCATCGCTTTTGTCGTTTAGTGGTAACGGCCAAAATAGATTGGACTGCACCGCGCGAAAGCCATGGATGCCGGTACTAAATTGGACAGGATTGGAGATTCCTTGAAAAAGTTTACTTGCGCTCTCGGACTCTTGCCTCTTCTTTGCTGCCTGACCGTACCTTCTCTCGCCCAGGATATGCCCCGGCTGGAGAAAAAAGATGGCCGATTTGCGCTCATGGTCGAAGGCAAGCCATTCCTCATGCTTGGCGCACAAATCAACAACTCCAGTTCATGGGCGAGCGAACTTCCCAAGGTCTGGCCTGCGCTCGAGGATATGCATGTCAACACGGTCGAGGCCCCCGTCTATTGGGAGACGATGGAGCCGGAGCCCGGCAAATTCGACTTTGCAACAGTCGATCTGCTGGTCAACGGCGCGCGGAAACACCATCTGCATCTGGTATTGCTCTGGTTCGGAACATGGAAGAACGGCCAGGCGCATTATGTGCCGGAGTGGGTGAAAAACAATCCCCAGAAGTATCCGCGCGAGATCAGTTCCTACGGAAAAGTTCTCGACGTCCTTTCGCCCAACTCGACGAATAACCTGGAAGCAGACAAACACGCCTTCTCTGCGCTGATGCGGCATGTCAAGGAGATTGACGCGGCCCAGCATACCGTCATCATGATCCAGGTCGAGAACGAGTCGGGCTCAATCGGCTCCGTGCGCGACTTCTCCGCAACTGCCCAGAAGGAGTTTGACGGGCAAGTTCCTCCAGACCTGACACGCTCCCTGCACAAGGAAAACGGAACCTGGTCTAAGGTCTTCGGCGCGGATGCGGATGAGCGCTTTGCAGCCTATTCAACCGCACACTACATCGGCGAGGTCGCTCGTGCCGGCAAGGCAGAATATCCCTTGCCGATGTATTGCAATGTGTGGATCACTTACCCTGTCGCCGCGCTCGAAAATCGCGACCATCCGAGTCCCGGGCAGGAGTATCCAAGTGGCGGCCCCCAGCAGGGCAATATCGCCATCTGGAAGGCAGCTGCCCCGTCAATCGATGTTCTGGCCCCTGATTTTTATTCAGACAATAGAGACCTGTACCACGCTGTGATCGCCACCTACCATCGCGACGACAATGCCCTCTTCATTCCGGAGACTGGAAGAGGCGCAAACTTTGGGGCGTTTTTCTTTTACGCGCTCGGTCATGGTGCCATCGGTTTCTCTCCGTTCGGGGTGGACTATACCGGCTGGTGGGGCGGCGAACATAAAGTGCCTGAGACCTTGTCGGAGAACTACGCCCTTCTCAAGCCAATGGCTGCTGAACTTGCGCAACTCAACTTCGACGGCAAGCTGCAAACCGCCGTTGAACAAAGGGGGATGCCTCGCCAACGCCTGCACTTCGGCGATGTGGATGCGATTGTCTCCTTCGGCTTCCCGCAGCGAGACGGAGAGACGCCACCCGGAACCGGGGATCAACATGGCAGAGCGATCGTTGCCCAATTAGGGCCGCTTGAATTTCTGGTAACCGGCTTCGACGCCAGCGTCAGCTTCAGCCTTCGCGATACATCCGGAACCCCATCGCCGACCGAGCAGATCGAGATTCTGCGGGCGGATGAAGGACAGTATGTTGACGGCAGCTGGCAGACTTCCCGTATATGGAATGGGGATCAGACGGATCGCGGACTCAATTTCAGAGGGCCGAATAAGTCTGTAGTCCGCATCCTCCTGCACAAACTACCACTCTACGACGACAGTATTCGAGGGAGAAAATAGCATCTCTGTCAGCGTCTCTCTGGTTTTCTCCCTAGGATGATCAGTACAGCCTGAGGACTTCTAACTTATGTATCCGCTTATTCGCCGTCCTTCCTTGCTGTTCTGCATGGCCGGACTCTGCATTCCTGCAAATACACCGTGCGAACCTACGCCAACGGTCCCATTCCAATTCAAGGGCCGGCGGAGTTCATCGGAGATAATCCATTCGCATTGATCGGTGGAACCGGAGCGGTATGGATTGGCGCGGAGGAGCAGGCCGAAACTGCGAGGCTCACGGCAAAACACCCTCGGCTCGCAGACCGTCGAGTTCAGTTGGACGGCTTCCCCTTCCGAGTCTGTTTAGCCTCACCTCGAGGAATCGGCCCCGTCGATTCACGCGGGATCAACGTGGGCTGAATGTCGTAGTCCTGCCCCACATAGGGCTTCTTCGCCTCAGACTGTAACGCACTATAAAGGGCGCGAAAAGCCGCGTTTGCAATCTCGGCTCGCGGCAGTCGCAAGGTTGTTAACGACGGCTGCGTGTAGGCGCTCAGTTGGATGTCGTCATAACCCACGATCGAAATATCTTCAGGAATACGCAGCCCGCGCTCGTGGATAGCACCCATCGCTCCAATCGCCGTCAGATCGTTCGAGGCGACAATCGCTGTCGGCTTCGCTCCTGAATCAAGAATGCGCTTCATCGCGTCATGACCGCCATCCGCACGGTGGTTAGCTTCTTCAATCATGGCGGAATCACGCTTGAGGCCATGGCGATCGAGGCTCTCAAGGAACCCTTCGAAGCGCCTGCGGGCTGAGAACAGGTCAAGCGGTCCACTGATGAAGGCAATCTTCCGGTGGCCGAGGCCAATCAAATGATCCATCGACATGGCAACGCCGGCGGCATGGTCCACGCGCACACGACTCACGCCAGGGCCCGGCGCGCCGACGTCCATAAAAACCAAGGGAATATTCCGGTGATTGAAGACCCTGATAAGGCGATCTTCCATCTCCGAGGTCATGATGGCTACGCCATCCACCTTGCGCTGCATCATGCGTGTGACACAACTCTCCATCCGCGCCGGATCGTAGTTGGTGTTGGCGACCAGCACCTCCTGGCCATGCTCGACGGCTATATCCTCAAAAGCCTTCACCAGCTCCGGAAAGAAAGGGTTGGTGATATCTGAGATGATGAGTCCGTAGAGGCTGCTTCGGCCCGAGCCGAGAGAGCGCGCGTTCGTGTCGGGATAAAACTGCAGAGCTTCGACCGCGCGGCGAACCCGTTCCGCGGTCTTCGGTGTAACTTTGTCGGAGCCGTTGATGGTCCGCGACACAGTAGCAGTGGAGACGCCTGCTCTTCGGGCGACAGCTTTGATATTCATATTTGGACGATCCAGTCCTATTCCACAACCCCGGGCTCAGGAGCGTTCCCCTGCCAATATCCCGATTGTAAGTGTCATAGGTGCAACAAGATGGCATCGTCTGGCCGTTAAAAGTTGCAGTCCAACATGTAAAATCAAGTTTTTCTCTATAAAGAAAGTTAGTCCAGCGCATCCACCGGGCCTACGCCGACCGCTAACTATTCTCATCATAACTTACTCTCTGATTTCAGAAGTTTAGGGGTAACACTCAGGCTTCCTGTCCATCCTCCGGATGAAGAACGTGGCTTGCACTCATAAGATACGCGCCAGCAAGTCGCCGGTTCCCTTCCGTCGTCTTGTGACCCGGACGGATAAACAAGAGAGCTTGAACACCCCTCCCGCCTCGCTCTGCTAGCATCGAAGTCTAAGCCAATATCATGACAACGAACAACACAGAGAACAGCACAGAAGCCCCTATCCGCGTCCGCATCGCTCCCAGTCCCACCGGCGACCCCCACGTCGGCACCGCATACATCGGCCTGTTGAACTACATCTACGCCCGCCAGCGCGGCGGAAAATTCGTCCTTCGCATTGAAGACACCGACCGTGCCCGCTTTGTCTCCACCTCCGAGCAGATGATCTTCGACACCCTCCGCTGGCTTGGACTCGGCTGGGACGAAGGCCCCGATGTCGG
>JGI26532J50257_10000525_pt1 | contig 19092 bp, 18 predicted proteins | sample ThiBiot_500_plan_FD_50257 | JGI IMG/M metagenome (IMG submission 50257) | reverse complement strand
AAGGCTCCTCAGCCATCGCAAGGAACCAAAGCTCCACAACCATCACAAGGAACGAAAGCACCAAAAACAACTGTGCCATCTAACGGTACGAAAGCGTCAAACAACTTATTCGAATATAACGTAATACATAATAGACAACGTTAGGTGAAAACTGATTGGAGGTGAAGATGAGATTTTCTACAAGCGTTATTGAATTGTGCTGTTGGAGAATATAAATCCTTGTACTAAGTTTGTGGTTGTATTAAATAATTAAAATCCACTGTGAATGTTCTATTTTTTTATGGCTAGGTTGCTGTCACGTTGTCATTTCTTCTGTTGATTGATCTGTATACTTGTAAAAACTGATTGTTTAAATCGATGCGTTCGTAGTGTGAATAGTTTGAACAGAGTAGGAATTGTAGCTGTCTGATATCTCGATGTTTTAGGTGGTAATAGATTTTTCGGATATCTTGGTGAAATTCTGTTGACTCCATATCAATGTTTTTATGAAGAAAATCATTACTCGTTTTCGACGGCACTGTTAGGGTCGATGCATATAGGTATGCATGTCTGATACGAATAAAAATTAAATGTGCTCTCATTACGAAACCGGTCTAAACGACTTCTATCGAAGATGTCTACGGTTAATATACCGTCTGTTCCAATGTCCCACCGAAGGTCTCAATAACCGCTTTATGCTGGCAACCCTCAAAAGCGAATAAAAAACGTTTTTTTCATACATTATCAAGAAAATCCCTGTATAAAAGACTTACCCGCAGGTCGTTCAAGCAATAGACTTACATCACTCGCCACCTCTGCCCAACCAACTTAGATACACAAATTCATCTCCTTTATCGTCAATGATGACGATTATATTTTATTGGAAAAAGTATGATGCCGCCCTCGCTGTGTTTGTGTTGTTTTTCTCTTGTCTCTCTCTCTCTCTCTTTTCCAATAAATAGTGCTATACAAAAAAAACTGATCTAAACGAATAAGAAGAACAGAAACAATTAATATATTGTCAATTAATTTCGTGAAGAAGTAATTGATGAAAGTGATGGTTCGAAAAGCATTCATTTATGAAGGAAATTTCGTTTTATTCTGTGGATACAATCATTGTGTACAGTTGTAACTATAGTAGAAATATGGCGTATGTTATAATATTACTAAATAACCTGTTGTTCGTTTCGCACTGAATCTAAACTAGTGTTGAAAAAAAATGTAGGAAATCCTGATATTTTTGCAAATTCTCTCTTTTTTCTTTTTGTGACTTTAATGCATTGGCATAAAACTATCGATCACGTAATACTGGAATCGATATAAAACAAACAGGTGCTTCACAAGGAACCAAGGGAACGAAAGCAACTGGTGCTTCACAAGGAACCAAGGGAACGAAAGCAACTGGTGCCTCCCAAGGAACCAAAGGCCCACAACCATCACAAGGAACCAAGGGAACCAAGGCTCCACAACCATCACAAGGAACCAAGGGAACCAAGGCTCCACAACCATCACAAGGAACCAAGGGAACAAAAGCAACTGGTGCCTCCCAAGGAACCAAAGGCCCACAACCATCACAAGGAACCAAAGCACCAAAAACAACAGGAGCTCCATCAAACGGTACCAAGGGAACAAAAGCAACTGGTGCCTCCCAAGGAACCAAGGGTCCACAACCATCACAGGGAACCAAGGGACCAAAACCAACTGGTGCATCTCAAGGAACCAAGGGCCCACAACCATCACAGGGAACCAAAGGAACGAAACCATCACAAGGAACCAAGGGCCCACAACCGTCACAGGGAACCAAGGGACCAAAACCATCTGATGTCACAAAACCAGGCAAAACACAAGCTACCAAGAACCCGAAGACTCGTGAGAATGTTGAAAAAAAAAGATTCTTGATTTCTATTGTGCGTATTTTAGCTCGAGGACCCAAAGACAGTAGTGAATGTAGTGATTCAAGTGAAGAATGTAACAACCAACATCCTGGAAAAGGCACTAAAGGACCAAAATCAAGTGGAGTTACAAAAGCTCATTCTGGTGGTGTCAGCCGTGTATGTTTAAATCTGCCTCATAAAGTAAATATTAGATTGTTATTTTTAGACTTTGAAAACACATGTCACACATCCAGCAAATAAACAACCACATTATGGTGGCGGATGTGCTCGTTGTGCTTTCACAAAGATCACAGCTACTTTATTGTTGGAAAATATTTCAGTGAAAGAATTAGCTAGTCGACTTTGCGGTCGTTTTACACAAAACTTTAAATACGCTTTACTCGCAGAAATCCGTCAATACCAACGACTTGGTCTCAAAGCCGTCGAAATTACGGATATTACTGTTGAGGGAAAGAATAATTTACTTATTGAATTCGATGTCTATGTCAATCCACAATATCATACATTAGTTCGTAATGCATTACGACGTGCTATCGTTACACTTAATGTAAGTTCAATATCATCAACCGCATATTTTCTCTAATCTTATTGTGTCTTTTTCTTTTGTAGCTCCGACGTGTCTTGAAATACTAACTTAGAATTTGCAATTCAACGATTCATTCTTTTTCTTTTCTTTTGTTTGAGTCAATTGCAATTTGACGCAAGTCATATTTTTGGGAAAAAAAATGAATAAATTCTATGCGAAATGCATTTGCAATTAAATAATCATAGAGTTTTATTAACTAAAATGTGTCTACATGAATATCATTCAGAGATAAGTATAATAAGAATTCGGTGTCGATCGTTCACTATCCGTTAACGACATGTCTGTCTGTTCTTTTGGTGAATCATTAGTATTGAAAATCTCGGAAGCCATTTGTGAGATTGTTGCAATTTGCTTTTCGGATCTTGTTGACGAACGAAGTGAACGTCGAGCAATAATTTGTATCGGTGAATTCAATGCTAAATGCCATGCAAATATATGATATCGTCGAATCATCCAAAAACTATGTGCAACTGCTGATAGAATCACTGTAACACAGAATATGCCGATTAATGACATAAACCAACCGAAATTCTTCTGATTCATCAATGAAAATGGTCGTTTAGTTGTTGTTGAAGGTGTTTTTGAACGTGATCGAATCGTTGTCGTATCATCGAGGAAATCTAGTTGAGTACTTTGAAAATCTCCGTTTGCTGCATCTGAACTTTCGCTACTTAGTGTAAGATAGGGTGATGGCGTATTGACTCGTGGACGAACTTTTGGACATGAACCTTGCCAATTGACTTTTAAATTCGAAAGACGAAGAGAATCTTTTTGTGCATTACGAAAGAGAATTTTCGTTTGAATAGATAACTAAATATAATAATAATCAATGTTGATTTTAGAAGAAGAAGAAAAAATATAAATTTGAATTTTACATTTTTTATTTTTGGTCTTAATGAATGTTGAATATGTAATGTTTTATTAATCAATTGTATTCTTTGTGAATTATTATCTTGTTCTTTATCTTCAACAATCCATATTTGACCAACTTAAAAAAAACAAAATAATTACTCCTCATAGACTTTCTTTTTTTTGCTCATTCTACCAGGTTGACCACGAGTTTCCAGTGAAAATGATAAACAACCACTGAAACGATTTGATATTGTGCCATTATATCTCAATTGAACATTACACATTTGATTCATACATCGAGGTTCCGATGTTAATAAAAAGGAAATTCGTTTCGATGATGAAGTTATACGTTTCCATGAAAGCTCCCTTCGACGTGTTTGATTAATACTATACCAGTGTTCCTCGAGATTTGAACTGGTTTCATCCGATGGCGTTGTTAAATCAAGATCACTGATCGATGCCAATGTCTGATCTTGTTGATCGGATGAAACTAAATTCGGAAGGAATGTTGATAGACCTAAATTTGCATTTTCTATGGTTGTATATTGATTTGACTGATATTCATCATAGACATATTGAGCTAAACGAATCGAAATTCTACAGAGATTTCTTGATTTTGAAATTACCTTGAACAGTAAATAGAATCGAAAAGGTGATGATGATGGTGATCATCGTCATTGCTTCTTCCTGTTGTGTACTGTTCACTATTTCACATTGTTCTTTTCTCTCGCTCTCTCTCTCGTTCTCTCTACTGGTATATAGTACTCATTAGACCAATTGTTTCAATCAATCATTTATTTTAAGACAACTAAATGACCTTGTTTAAAAGAAGAAACACATGTTATACAAGATAAAGACGAAAAAAGTTTTTTTTTTGTTGATGATTTAAAAACGAATCATGGACTCCATTCGAGTAGACCAACGCCTTGTCCATCAACGAATGCATTGGTTAACACACGAATCCAATCGACCAGCCACCAAATACCAAGACCGCCGAGTGTTAACAATTTGAAAACACCCGCAGCTATATAGCCACCATTTCCAACACTCAAATAGAACCAATCGGCGCCGAGACCGCCGACAAAAAACGAAAGAAGAAACGCTGCTAATTTCGATTTCTGCTGATAAGTACATTGATTCGAACCATCCAATGCCATTGTCCAACCACGTTCGCAGACGCACGTCGGAATTGTTCGATTTCGATCACATTGACCGTGTATGCAATCGAAATTAGTTACACATGGAGTTATTGCTCGAGAGGTTAGATTTTGTTGAGCAGTCGTAATTGAAATGATGACAGAAGAAAGAATAACGAACGCTATCATCGTGTATTCGATTATAAAACTTCTGTTGAAAATGATTATACGAGCGAATTGAGTATCTATTGTAGAATTGTCGCTTGAATCAATATTAGTACTTGAAAGAAAAATGTTAATCATCTATTCTATTCGAACATTTGCTTATTCAATAGAACATGAACAGATAAATATTGATTTAATAGACAGAACAAAAAAGAAACAGAACAGAAGTTTCATTTTAAACTTGAAAGATAATATCATTTACTTTTTGACTTTGATACAATTCGAACTCAACCTTGTACACCGAGGTCAATATTACAATTAAATATTATCTCACACTTTCGATCTGTACTCGAAAAGATTTTCCATCGATTTCAAATTAACAAATTAGATCAATTACTGTTAAACTTGTGTCAATTCATAATGGATGTCTCTCCAGTTTGATCAACTATGTTCATTCAAAGCGAATATTATTATTAGTTATTCAGTATGGATGCGACATCTCCATTTTGTCACAATATTGTCATAGATTATCGTTATCGAAATTTTTGTTTTTTTATCGTACCTTGGAAATTTTCTTTGATTGAGATTATGAAGATGATCTTTATTCATACCAAAATCAATAGTAAGAAACAGCCAATAAATCATATTTTCAATGAGTATAATAGAAAAAATCAACAAAGGGATTAAGTTTAATCAAAAACAAGACAACAAAATGAAGCGATATTTTGTAGAGAAGTATGATCAAGAATTTTTGATATAGCGAGCCATGAATAAAAGTAAAGAGAAGAACTTTTCGCCACCCAAATGCGACTACTCTTCATGTAGAATTTCGCCAATATTCATAACCACGTTTTTTCTAAAGACAAACATTCTTGTATCTCAACGATGAAAAAGACTTTTTATGAATACCCCGAAGAAATTACGTGTATTTTTGCTCGTAAATCAACAATCTAAACGAACAAAATCAGCTCTAAACGAATTAATTAAATAATATCAACTCGGGCAATCGATGGTGTTGATCTCGTAGCATTTACAAAATCGAAACTGTTGATACAGTCATGTTTCTCATTAATAAAGCGTCGAATATAACCCTTGGTAATTGCCGTCATTGTATCACAAGATCCTTTGCTTGATTGCGCATCTGAGAAATCGAATCTACGAATCAAGAAACCTGTTAATTTAAAAATCAATATGAGTACTTGACGAATGCTAAGATAACATTTTAATATTTTGATGAGACTGTCGACAAAAACCTTCACGAGTTTTTTTCAGCCTAAAATAAAATTGTTTAGACATATTATTTGGTATTTTTTCTAGATCTTCACTTCGCTAATAGCCATTTCTATTTAAATATGGGAAGCACAAGAATAGCTGTTCAATGAGGAAAAAGGAAGAAAATCAAGAAATAGAAAACAACTCACGTATGATGACCTGTGCTGCTATAATATATAGAAGAAGGGAAAAAAATTGCGATTCATTGTTTGATAATGACCTCCGATTCTTTTCTCTCTTATAACTTACCATTTTCTTACGTCACGTATGAACTAACCGAATACACCAGAATGTGAAATGTGTGAAATCTATAAGCTAACGTTCTCTTTTATACCCCTCAAGCCATTCTATAATACGTACGACCATAGATATAAAAGAACGAATTGTTTTCTTTGACTACTTTCTCTATTTCTTACTTCGATTTCAGATAAAAATGTGCGTTGTTCGAATCAGTCGAGCTATCATATGAACATTTCTCTCTCTCTAAAGGTGACTGACTACATTTATGCAGTCCCAAACTTATTGTTTTTCATTTGCTTTGTTGCTATGAAAAATTCTTCTTCTTAATAAATAATCTTAGGATTTAATTAATAATCAAGATACTTTTTGTTGATTTGAGCGAGAATTAAGGTTTTCATATAAAGAATTTATTTGAAAACCAAATCTTTCGTTGTTAAGTCAGATCGATAGAGAAATATTTCTAGTTACCTAAGAAAGTGCTCAAGCAATAATTAATTAATAAATAATCTTAGGATTTGAGTAATAATTCAACAGTTATATCATTAGGTCAAAATGCTACGTTTTGTTCGTGTTTTCCGTTTTTATTTTGTATATTTTGATTGTCTTTATTTATATTCCACACTGATGATCATGGTTGAACCATCGAAAGTTTTGGCTTTCAAATAAATTCGTTATATAAAAAGTCTTGATTTTTCTTCTTCTTCTTCCATTCAACATATCTGCCTCCTTTTAAGCCTGTCAGACATTTACAGCAAATAGACATCCATTTAGATTAATTGAAAGCTTGCTAAAAAGGGTACAATGTGATGCATGAGACTTCAAATCTGTTCTTTAAAACAAGTGTTAGTTCAGGAGATATTGTCGTTTGAAAAATAGCCGATAAAAACAAATATAATTCTTATAGGATCATTCATGATTTAACTAGATAACTGTTCGTTCAACTGAAGTTTATCGATATGACGAGTTTGGTCTTATATGTGTACATTTACGAGCTTTTCAAAACATAAGTCAAATGTTAAATATGTACAGTAACCATTTTATGACTCGATTATTAAATAAAATTGGAAACCATATATAATTTTAAATTTGCTAGGAACTGTAGATTTCTGTAGTCAGCCACCTTCTCTATACTCGAACTTGTGTCATGTGGAAATCTACTTTGAAAATCTGTTTTATAAAGGATGTTGTCGAACAGTGGAACTAAATATGAACTTTGTCGCTTTCGACAGTTTGCTAATGTCACTTTTTAACTTCGATTTAAATCGAACTCAACCTTGTACGTTGAGGTCAATATTACAATTAAATATTATCTCACACTTTCGATGTACTCGAGAAGATTTTCCATCGATTTCAAATCGATAAATTAGATCAATTATATTTATTCAAAGCAAATATTATTATTAGTTATTCAGTATGGATGCGACATCTCCATTTTGTCACAATATTGTCATAGGTTATTGTTATCAAAATTTTTGTTTCTGTTATCGTACGTTGGAAAAAAAGAAAGACTTTTCAAACAGATAAATGAATAATTTCGATCCTTATAGATCACGTACATCATCAACAGCATCTTCGATATTTAACACTCGAAAATCACTTGTTCAATGTATAATTGAATATAAATTCTGTGAATTTTGCCATGAAAATATCGAACTTGATCAATTTAATGAACATTTACAAACTTGTCCTCCGTTAGATCTTGATCAAGATGACATGTTTAGTACACCTCGTGTATCACCTTTAACCGTAAACGAAATTTCTTTTGAATAGAAATTTTAGACATCAAATATTTCTTTAGATCAGTTCAATTTCAAAAAAATGTCCTGTTTGTAAGATTGCTATCGATGAATCCGAATATATAGACCATATAGAACGATGTTCGGAATCTTTACTAGATACACGTACTACGACCACTTGTGGTGATTTGTTCAACGAACCAATGAAAGAATGTATTATGTGTTTGAAACAAATCAAAATATCGGAATTGAAAGAACATGTAAACTTTTGTCTTACCAAACAAACTGTTACATGTTTTGCCTGGTAAAAAAAATACAGTCAGCAATGAAAATTTCTCTTAAGAACTAATTTGATTTTAGTCGTCGTGAAACTGATGTTGACGATCGATTACATCGAAAAAGTTCATGTCCATTCGAACATGTTTTTTGTCTAGCTTGTCTTCAACGTTCAATGGAAACTTATGTTCAAACTCAAACAATACCTCAATGTCATCCAACATTGTGCAATTACGAATTATCTCGATATGATATTCTATTAATTCCACTGGAACGTCGTTTATCCGATCAAGTCTTATCTTTAGTTCAAGATCAACAAAACGTTAGATGTCCGATTTGTTCGATTTCGATAGAAATTAGTAATGATGATGAATTCTATGCACATACCATTATGTGCCAGTCGAAAGATTGACTATTTGAATAAGAGATTTTTTCAATAGAAAAATAAAAGAAAAGTGTCTGTAGAATTCATTTTTGACATGAATAATGCGAACATATGGAAAATATTCGGGTGTTCATAATGATCCCATTTTGCTTTTTAACTATAGCTTTCGAAATGTTTCTATGATTGTTAACATATTACGCATGCGAGCTTAGGTTTCAATCGTTTTTTTTATAAAACAAAAGATTAAAGAATCTTCGTCTTTTACATTTAGTACTAGAATTCTAGGTCATGTATTTAAAAATATCAACTAAAATAATTCGATTTGTCTGAACAACGTTAATCTTTGCCTGAAATCAGTGTAAAAGATAGAGGGATGAATAGAGAAAAATAAAGAAAAGAATTTATTCTCTTCTATATCTATAATTTGTGATAGAAAGTCTTTCGAAGTATAAAAAGAATGTATATCTTTGAATTTCACATTTCTTCACATTCGAAATATCGACGAAAATGGTACGTATTCAAAGAAGAGACGACAAAGAGTCATCATTTTTAATAGCCTATCAGAAGTTTCGGCATTGTTTTCTTTCGCTTATCGGTCATCATAGACGAATTATTCCTATTGTTTTCTTTCTCTTCCTTATTGAACAGAAACGTTCATATTTGTTGAGTGCACGTAAATCATATCTACAAAGAGAAATGGCTATTGATGAAGTGAAAACAAAAAAATTACGAAGTCATTCATGCAAATAATTCTTTTTTAGGCTGAAAAAAAGCTTGTCAAAAGATTTACCAGCAATTTAATCGATCAAGCACGACTTTTTTATGCTTTTCAACAAGAACCTCCATGCGAACCTGATGAAGTCAAAATAACACGACCGTTTATACGCAACGTTATTATTGCTCTGATCAATAACTGCAACATTCATTTGGTAGATATTTATCACGACTGTTACTCGGTTAGGTTTTTTTCTTTCAGAACAATGATCAATTGGAGCTATGGATTACCGAAGCATCAGGAAGTGCTGGATGTCCAAACGATTATATTGTCTTCGAAACCAACGAGGAACTAGCTGCATCCATCGCTCGAGTAATCATCATCATCGAGCTGAATGATAAACATTGATTTCATTCTTTTAATTGTTAGATCAACGAGTTGCGCGTAGCAACGTACCCGGTACTATGTTCAGGGTATTGAAAAAACTTTGTTCTATTAATAAATATTAATGCTATTCTTTAGGGTGATATGGAAGTATATGGAGGATGTTTTGGATGTGGAATAGGTTGCGTACTCATGGTCAAAATGACACTCGATTTTTTTTTGTTTTTCGAAGACTTTCTGTTTTTTTTGTTTGATGATATTGATGTGAAACCATCTGTTGTATCGATAAGACTTGCTCATGGTAGTTTTTTCTTGATTAGATTGATTAAAAAACTGTAGTTAGATTTTTCTCTGATTCATCTGATTGATTTGATTGATAAACATAAATAAAAGATACACTTATATTCAATTCAAGTAATCCTTATTTTGTTTTTGAACATGTTGATGTTTGTCTTACTAAACAAATTATACAGAATGCTTATGATAAGATTTTTTTGTATCTTGTATATTTATTTTTTGAATAGAAAAATAAAAGAAAAGCTCGATTATAAATGAATAGGTTTTTGATCTACGCCACCGTTATTTCTATAGAATTCATTTCTGACATGACCAATACGAACATGTGATCGATCACTGATATCAACCGGGTGATTATGTCGACGACCGTATTCCGATGATGCTCGACTTGGAAACGATTTTTCTTCTTCCTAAAAGATTTCGTTTCGTAAACAAATTCTTAACTTTAACAACAAACGAAAAACCTCTTTTGCTTGATCTAAACCGATAAATTTCGAATGTTGTCGATCATCTCGATGTGCTTTCGGATTAAAATCATAGTTTATATGAAAGATTGAATCATAGATCGACGAAGGTTTTGTCTACGAGACAGAAAAACAAATTTCCTATACAAAAAATAAACATTGTCAAAACAACTTCATGATGCGCATTGAAGAAATTTCGTTGTTTTTCTTGTGTTCGTCTCGGCGGAACGAAAGCTGTTGCCGATAATTCACAAGTATATCCATTCAAATCGAATTTATCATACGGTGTTTCGACATGAATTTGTTTCGAAGCCGCCGAAGACATTCTTCCCTTCGTTCTCAAAATATAATGAGAAAAAAAAACCGATCCTTTTCTTGTTTTGCTCTTTAATTTTTGATCGATTGTTGCTTAGAAACGACACCTATCAAGTTCGAATGCGTATGTTTTTTTTTATTATTTTAATAAAAGAGAAGAAAAAAAACTAAGAAGAGAAGAGAACGTGTCTATCGTAAGAACACAAGCCAAAAAGCCATGATCACACATGAGATTGCAACAAAAGCCGATAATCTCGTTCCAATAATCGACGCTAACCAAACAAAAAAAGAAAAGAATATACACAAAATCACAGATCTATTTCCATCGATTCAAAAGCAAACCTTTGTAAAAAATGCCAGCAAAGCCTTTCTTCTCCGAGAAGAACCACTCGCGTAATTTCGGCACTCGACGCATATAACCACACGTACAAATCGTCAATAGAACGAAGACAATAAGTCCATCGAATGAATAAGCTTTTCAAACAAAAAACAAAAAGCTCAAATTTGATGACTCTTTTTTTTTAACAATTTACCGTTAACCATTTTGTTTGTTCAATTGTATTTTATCTAAAATGACAAACTCAATGTAAGATATGTTTTATTTCAAAAAATATTTCTGTATCGTATCAATAACAAGACCAAAAGATATCAATGATGAATAGTTCTCCTTATGCAAATAGAACTGAGCAAGTTGAAAAAGAAATTCGTCGTTGATTTGCAATTGATTTATCATCGAAGTTTTTTCGTCTATCGAAAGATTTGCATTGAGATAAAAATCAAATAACGACGAATTGCGAACGAAGATTTCAGTTAAACGAGCTTTTTCAATAGATAAACGAATGAATTCATCGTCGATTGACAATTCGAAATTGTCCGACGAACGAAAAAGTAAATCAGCCAATGAAGAAATCGGATAAATCAACCAGAATTTATAAGCAAATGATTTGAGATGATCTGTTTTCAATAGATATTCAATTAACATCGTGATTTCCTTGAATCAAAAAACAAAGATTTGATTTTGAATAAATCAAAATTCGAGTAATTAATTACTTGTTCATCGAAAGAGAGAAGATTTTCAGCTAAAACTCGTCTCCATTCGCTGTTTTTCTCGATCATTGACAGGATCAATTCAGTTTTCAATGTTAAACCATGAGAACTACGAAAAGATTTGAGTTTATTTACAAAAAAATTCGAACTAAATTTGTACCTTCTCATATCTTTGAGTTGTTCTTCTGACCAGAGATTATTTAAAATTTGAATCAACGATTCAAAATGAATCATTCTCTCGGCTCGTTCGAGATATTTGACGAATAATTCACAACGTTTCTCATTCGAATCGCTCTGCAATTCGAATTCATTTTCATCAAATGACGAAAGTAAATTCGAGAGACGATACTGTTCGAACAATAGAAGATCGTCCGACTGAAGACCTTGCTTATCAAACATCTAATCGCCACAACAACAAAATGAGACAATCAATTGAAATCGTTTTTACTTTATCGAGTTTATCGATGATTTTAAATCGAATTCGTCGATCGATTTGCTCCGATCGACAGAGTTGTTGCAAACAAACGAATAACTCCTTTTGATCGAATTCATCAAACGAGAGATTTTCGAATAATCTATCCAATCGATCTTCGTCGTTTGCTCTTCGAAAGAAAAAATCATACGAAAATATTCGATTCGAATCGGCCGATTTACTTGAGATTTTCGATAGTTAACTTTAGAATTCGATGAATAGAAATTTGAGGGAAAAGATTGGTTTTCAAATAAATAATTGAATTCAATTGTTGATATTTATTTAATAAATTAGCGAGTATTTCTTCTTGTCTTTCAGTTGTTTGACAGAGATCGAGCTGATTGATTTCGTTTTCCGTGTAGATCGTTGAAAGTTTCGACAAAATCTGCAAACGTTTCAGTTGTTCGTCGAATTCATTCGATGCAAATTGAAGAATTTCCAAACGTTGTTTTATCGAAAGTTCATCGTGTAGTGAAATTAATTCCGCGATTATCGATGAGAATTGTTCAGGTTCAGTGATTCGATTTAATAAATCGAAAATCAATGTCGATCGAGGATTGGCTCGTAGATAACAAGCGTAGATCCAACTTGACGCAATGATTTTCGATGAATTAACTTTGATTTGATCGAGTGCAAGGCCAATATTCAAGATATTCGAATCGTCCGAGTATTTTTCAATGAAAATCTCCGGCGATGAGAGAAACAGTTTGTAGTCAAAGTCTAAATAAACGATGAAAACAACAGAATTCGACGGAGGAACGAGTGTGTTCAATTTACCAGTGTCGAGGATTTGAACGAGCTGTTGAATGGCTTGAATATGTTTTTGTGCGTGTGTGGAATCGCCAAGGGATTTTTTCATATCGTAGAATAATTTCAAACGTTCGAGATCGTTGCCGTTGATCAACGGCAGCACATTCGAATGCAAACGTTTGACAAGATCCAATTTGACCTGTCGATTCTTCTTGATTCGTTCGTTGAGCAGAAAAGGTTTGACTTTTTTACGAATTTCGTTCAATGACAACGATGAATTGGTGAGGAGATGTTCGATGTACGTATGATGGCATTCATCGATGGAGATGTTGTATTTAATAGCTAATTGTTCGGCGTAATCTCGAGCTGGTTCGTCGACCATGAACAGACCGAGAATGGTCAAACGACGGTATTCATCGTCGTGTTTGAACCGATCGAGATCGATCGATGCGTCTAATTGATTGAGTTTCGAATATTGTCGATCTTCGACGAGACGAGTGAAATTCTCGTTCTTCTCCAAAAGATTCTTGTCGACGAGCGACGACGGAACGGCGAGCAGATTTCGAGGCGGTGAACAACGTTTCAATGATTGACAGTAGATGGACAATTGAAAAGCGTATTCATTGTCTTTTTTTATTGGAATATCTGAATTGATTTGCGTATTTGAAGATAAATAAATCATGATGAAAAGAGGTGTATCGATATTCACATATTTGATTGCACATTTTTCGTCGATTGGCGGAGATTTGAGAAGAGAAAGCTGTTCGAATTGATTCTCTTTCGAATAGGTTCGATCATAGAACGGATTTGTATGAAAAGATTTCGTCGAAACAAATTGAAATTCATCGATGATCAATTGATCTCGAAGTTGTCTCGATGTTTTCAAAATTTCATCCAACAAAATTTCATCACAATGTCGACAAATAAACGCCGCAATGTTGGCATTCATTTCCATTGGATTCATTTTCACTAAATTCCACGAACATTTCCACGCTCGTCCGTAATTATGTTCAATTAAAATCGAACAAATCTCTCCGCACGTTTTCAAATCATTGATTTTAAGACAATGTTCGGCTATGTAGAGCATGCATTGATATTCGTTGCCTGTTTGCAGATGTGCAGCGAGAGAGATCAGTTTGCCTCGATTTTTATAAGCCTGTGGCTTGGAATTGAGGATAGCTGGGATGATTTGCATGGGATTTGGATGTCGACGGACTAGTTTATTCAATAAAAATCAATCGAAATTCGTTTCGAAAACTCGGTACTTTCTAATGGCGTGATGGAATATTGAAAAAAATCGCAGATTTTCTGGGATTTGATGAGATTGAGTTCATTGACAACCAACGATTGATCGTGAATCAATTCCAAACATTGTCTAAACACACAGAAATTTGCGATTCGAAAATCGTTGTTCAACTTTCGAATTACTCAGCCAGTCGAATGCTTTTGTCATCGGCATTTCTCGCCGAATCGATGTACTCATTCGCCGCTTGAAGGATCACTGGCACTGGCAGATGCGATGCATAAGATCGAACGATTTGAAAGCATTCGATTCGGTCCGATTTCAACAAACACGAAACAAACAACTAAAAACAAATTCTAAATTCAACAAAAGAAAAAAAATCCAAATTGTTTCGTAATTACATTTGAAAGACTTTCTGAAGATAAATATTGACTAGAAATCTGCTCGATATCGTGATACAGCTCATCGCCAGTGGCGATTGTCATTTTCGTTCTTCGATCTTCTCGAATCGCCGATTGAATAAGCAGAACGATTGCGTTTACAAGCGCTTCTTCGGACTCGAATATCCGCATCATCTCCGAGGGAATCATTTGAACTGACCATTTGAGAAAGATTCGACATGATTCGAGAACGAATTCCAAGTCTTGTTTATTGCTGATTAATGTTAAACATTTCTGTCCGATGGAGATTTGAGCTGGTGAATTGATATTCAAGATCAAACTTCGAACTAATTCATCGAATTCCTTCGATTGATAGATCGATTTGCTTTTCACCGAACGAACAATCGGATAGATGTTGAAATTCGATTGTAATTTCTCGATTAAATTCGCCCGAATAAGTTCTTTCGATTGCTCGAGCAGACCGAGAATCGGAATGAGAACGTGTTGAACTCGTTTGTCGATTTCATCTTGATTTCCGTCGGTTGAAAATTGAAAAAGCAAATCAATCAAATCCTTGTCCGACATTTGCTCGATCTGTTTCAGCGTCAAATCATTCTCCGAGATTTTATTCAAATAAAATTCCATCGCAATCGACTTTTTCAAGTCTCGAAATTGTTCGTCATCATCGGCGTATTTCGACAGTTGAAACGCGTTTTCAACGAAGCCAAACGCTTCGAACGAGTGAATTCGTTCGTCGAACCAACGAACGAACACTTCTCGGTTCGAATCGCTTTCGAATTCTTCGATTGGCGACAAATATTTTTCACTCCAATCGTTTTCTGCGCGTCGAACCGGTTCAATCGATGGTTTCGGTATCAAATCTTCGTATTCACTCAACGAAATACTCTCGGGAATCTCGCTGAGAACGAGCAGAACGTCGATCGACGAGAGACTGGGCACCGATCGATCGAGAACAAGTCGAAGACCGTTGATAAAACCTTCTCTCGCGCAACGCAACGCGATTTGCTTGTAATCCCACGAGCGAAATCGCTCGAAGATCTTCTCGTGATACTCGCCGAACATTTTACATTTTTGAATAAAATCTTCGTAGAGAAATAACTTTCGTTTGTCGTCCAAGAGCTTCTTTCGATAGAAGAGAACTTGTTTTTGTGAATAATTGAGTAGCGATGTTTGTTTTTCGTGATGAACGATCGAGTTCGACTTCTCGTCGTGAATCGACCGATGAAAAATCTCTTCGGACGAGGATAATTTTTGAAAATATTCCTCTCGTGTGCCGTAATCGAGACCGAATTGAATCAATTGAAGTTGCTCGTCGAATGTCGCGTAGAGAATCGACGTGCACAGTTGCATGACGTGCAGACGCGATTGAATTCGTGTCAAACGAGATTTGATTTGCGATGAAGACGAACGAACTTCGATCTCGTGAATTCGATCGGACAAATCGTTTCGATTGAAAACTTTACACACGCGAAGTGCTTCGCCGTAATCGCCGGTTGAGATCAGATTTTCGATTAAACGATCGGGATCCGTGTGTTCGAAGAGAAGCAATCGTTCGGCGACTGATTCCGTCGAGTCTTTCCACGAACGAACGAACCGACCGGCGATCGTCGTGTTTTCTTCGTCGTTTTCTTCGGTTGAAGTCGTTTGAGTATCGATGAGAAACAGTTCGTTCGATGTTCGAGAACATAAATGTGGATATGAATGCAGTTGATTCGGTTCGAATCGATATTCTTCGAGAGTTTCTTTGCCCTCGTGAAAGCTGATCGAACCGTCCGAGTAGAAAACTAGCAGAGTTTTATCGTCCCAATACTCGAAATCGCAAATCGAACTTCTCGTTTCGGGCAGTTTGACAGTTGATAAACAACGGAAGTAATCCGAATTTTCATAGAGAACTATCGATTGATTCGATAGACAAGCGACTAAATGCTTCTGATCGATTGAAATCACGAGTTTGGAAATGAAAATTTGTTGTTCATCATCGATCATTTCCTTGATTTTCATGATCGATGGATTTGTATCGACGATTTTGTAGACGAAAATCGATTTGCGTTCGAACGGAACGAGATAGATCAGATTCTGATCTGAATCAACACTTGCACAAGTCAAACGAAAGTCGAATTTCTCTTCGGCACATGAGGCGATGTCGTCGCGACTCATCACGTACCGAAGTAGTTCGCCTGTTCGTTTTAAACACAAGAGATCGATGAATTGCGAGGCGTCACTGCCGGAAAACCAGATTTTAACAAACGAATCTTCGTCTTTGAGCAAAGTTTTCGATTGTAATTCATGTAGAAGTTGTCCATCATTCGTTGAATAAACACAAACTATTCCTGACCAATGTCCGTAGGCTAATAGTTTGCCATTGTTTGACCAAGTTAAACAATTGAGCGAGTTATACTCATCGGAACGGATGAGATCGAGTGAAATTTCGATTAGAATTTCGGATGTATTCAGAGAAATAATGCAAATTGTATGATTGGTAACTAGAGCTAAACGATTGGATCTAGAAATTGAAAAGATTCGTTGTTCGATTTGGGATTTAGCTTTAGAGGAACACATACGGAAGATGAAGCGAGATCGGCGTTGTTTTTCCGCCGATTTGCTCGAGAAATTGTTGTGCATTTTGAGATAATCTTATTGACGAACTAAACCATTTATTTAAAACTAAGAAAATCAAATCAAATGAAACGGATCAAAACTGACGAATCAATCAGAATTTACTCTTGATTAACGTCCATGATTGTTCATTTTCTTTTCGACGAAGTTTTCTTTCAAATGACCATTGAGCTTTTTCAATTAATTCAAATAGAAATTCACCGGACATATGCAGTTTATATTCAAAGATAGATCAAAATTTACTTTTTTTCTCTATTACACATCACATCTGTGTGTGTGTGACGATGATTCAGTTAGCTCGACAAACGAGAAACAAGACGCTAGATGCCTCTAATAGACGAATCATTTTTACTGAAATAAAAGAAAGCAATGTAGATGGACAAACGTTTGAAAGCTAGTCATAGTTCTTGATGATGATGATAATCGACAATTCGTCTGAAAAAAGCTTGAAAACGATGGATTTTTCTACTAACATCTTTTTTTTATTGCATTTTATTTTCACTTTAATTTTTATTTGTATTCAAATTAAATTATTTATTATCGAAATCCCAATTGGTTGAACGTGTATGTATTTTCCTTTTTACTCTTTTGTGTTACCAAACGAACGAGCTGTCGACGCCAAAACGAATCCATACATTTGTGGCCAATCACTGACAATTACATCTTTTTCTTCTTTTTCGTTGTCTGATACAATTTGTTAAAACCGAAAGAAAGAACAAGCAAACAAAGCACACGCAATAGATAAATAATTATCACACGATTGTTTCCATTTTGCATTCTATATTCGAAAGAAATGCAAAGCTATGCTGACATTCGAAAAAGCATTCATAATTTTCTTTTGAACCCATCATCATCACCAGCTGATACAAATGCTTTTCTTCAACAATTGGAAAATCAAGTGTTCGACATTTGTTTTTCGCTCAGTTCAACAATCGATGAAAAAAATTCAGTAATCAATGAAAAAAACAATGACTTAATCAAGACACTCAGAGAACGTATCGATCTTTCTGATCAACTGGTTAAGACAAAAGAATCGATAAGCGCACTAATAAAATGTTATAACATGTTCATGAAAGCTGCATCACATACCATTGCACGCACAATCGTCGAAATGACAGCTCGGGAATATGCGCATAGTATTTATTCATCTGTCGAAAAGCTTATGCACAGATTTCGTCTGAAGAGAAACTTGAGGGTGAGTGATCGGTCGTAATTGCATTCTGATCAAAACTAAATGTTTTCTTTTAACAGGATAATAAAACAATAATCGAATTAATACGAGAAGCGAAAACAAGATCATTTTGGACCAAACTGACGGAAGTGGAACAAAATAATCTAAATTGCTACATCAAATGGAATTATCAAGTTTCAAATAATAAGAATTTCGTTCCCACAAACGACGTGTTAAAAGATTTGTGGCGAAAATTAAAGCCGACTGATTTAGTAGCGAGTTTGACACATCCGAAGTTTGGTTCATTTACGGAGAAAGTCGAAAATATTGAAGTAAATACTAGCCAATAACTAGTGTTCCTTGAAACATTCTGTATGAAATTAATACCGACAAATTTTCTTTTTATTATAGAAATCGTTCATAAATCTTTACCATACACTGTCGGAAATGGTTCATAATGCTGGTCATATCTATGAAGATAATAAATTACCAATTCCAGATCTTAGTGATGATCATTTCAGTCGATCTGACGCTTTAGCTCTTGGTAAGTTGTTTAAGTTCTGACTTGATTATTTCTCTTTTGTTCTAATTTAGCTACATTCTACAAAATCGCATTGCCAAATATTGAATATGAATTCGCTACAAATGTTGTTTATTTGTCTGCTGATTCATTGAATCTTCTTAATGATATAAAT
>JGI26532J50257_10000444_pt1 | contig 21643 bp, 18 predicted proteins | sample ThiBiot_500_plan_FD_50257 | JGI IMG/M metagenome (IMG submission 50257) | reverse complement strand
TCTCTCTCTCTCTCTCTCTCTCTCTCTCTCTCTCTCGGTCTATGCTGTTGTTGTTGTTGTTATTATTATGATTATTATTGACGTGCTCGTTTCTAAAAACGCAATTATATTTTAGATTTTCCGAAGGTGAACGGAAACTAAAGGCGAAGAGATTGTGGGTGTTAGTGCACTTTAAAGAAGAAGAAAAAATTCAGTTAAGATTCATTGAAAAGAAATAAACATGTTTATATTCAGTCGGCAAACGATCGATCGATTAACGACTTTCCGACGAGATATTTTTTTTAACGAATTTTTCTCTTCTCTCTTTCTCTCGGTTTTTTTTTCTAATGAGAAAATCGTTTAACATGCAAACTTCGATCACTGGATGTTTTTCTTTTCGTCTTCTTCTTCTTCAAAAAAAAAGAAATCTTATAAATACAAATGCATAAACGGATTAGAATGAATGAAGTTTAATATTTTGATTTCACTCAAGTCAATGGATGAATGACACATAAAAGTCGAAACGAAAGAAGAAAGAAAAAAGTACAAAGATGATGAAAAAGAAAGAAGTGAGGAAGTATAATGTTATTTCGATGGAATATTTGCATATGACTCTCAAGTGAATCATAGGAATGTTTTTATTTTTAATTGAATTCGAAGCGATGGTACAACAAACGAAAAAGTTCTTTTCCCTTGTTTTGACAATCAGTTGTGAAGCAACAAAATAAATAATTTTACGTCACATATTCTGAAATCACTCGAAAAAACACAGTCGAAGGCATTTTCATTTTTTGTTTTTTTTCTTCTTCTTCATTTAAAATTCGTTTTCTCTAGATGTCAAATGTTCATTATGAGTACGTAGACGAATCATCGATCGATGACAATTATAAATGTACAATATGCAATGAACCTTTTAAATCCCCGATAACGACACCTTGTGATCATACTTATTGTAAAGAATGTATCGAACATTGGCTAGACGAAGGACATTCAACATGTCCGACTTGTCGCCAATTTATAACAAATGATGATTTAAAATTAATTACAACACGTTTAATATTAAATATTCTCGATCGATTACTAGTTAAATGTACCGAATGTCAACAGACGGGAATTCAACGAGGCAATTTTAAAGATCATATAGATATTGTTTGTCCAAAACGAATTATTCATTGTACAGCATTTGATATAAAATGTCCTTGGTCAGGACCACGTGAACAACTTGAAGAACATCTTCAGATATGTTCCTATGAGTCATTAAGATCTGTTTTAACTTCGCTTATTAATCATAATAAACAACTCGAAGAACAAGTTCGAACGCTAACAAATCAAGTACAAACATTACAAGTTGTCGGTATAAAATCTCATTTCGATTTTCTCTCGAATACATTTTGTATTTCTCTTCTATCGAAATAGCTCACAGTCCAACAAGACATCTCATCACATTTGACAAACTGTACAAAAGTGAAAAACTCGATCATGGTGAACTACCTGAATTCTACGAACATCTACGTTGGGTCAATGTTTGGTATATGCATAAGAAATGGGTCAAAGAAAATCATACATTCAGTGGATGGAAAAATGCTTATACCAACGATCATATTTGTATTGCTTTTAATGGAAAAGGAAAGTCAATGAGTATTTGTTCGAAACAACCGAATGGACATTTGTTTAGTCTCGTTTCTTTCGAAGCCACTGCGGCTTGGCTTGATAATCTTGAGATTAACATCATCGGACGACGACAATATCAAGATGTTTATTCGACGAAAATTATTCTGCAATTTGATCATTCACAAGTCTTTCAACTCAATTGGCAAAATATTGATCAAATTGAATTCATACCAAGTGGCGGAAGTTCTCATCAAGGAGTACAATATACGGAAAAATATTTTGCTATTACATGGATACTGTTCGCTTAGTCTTGTTTTTGTTATTGATAAAATGAGTACGGAAATAGAATGAAATTTTGTAATACAACAAGATTATTTATCAAGGTAGTTCCAACTGATTTATTCGAGATGAGTTTTTGTTTTGTTTTACTCCTTCGTTCGTAGTATGACTCAAATACTTCGTGTTCTGTGACAGTCAAATCGTACGCGTGCGTGTGAATAAAGTTCGTTTGTGATAAGATGACGGTGTTTGTCTCATATTTTTCTATATAAATAATTGAGGTAAAATTCGTTCTCAACAATCAATTTTGTTATTGAAAAAAGAAAAAAAACAATGAGCACACCAATTCCACAACCAGAAGGCACATTTTTCTTGGGCAATGTCAACGATATCGATCCATCATTTACTCTTGGATCATTTCAACGATTGAAAAATCTCTACGGAGATATTTATCGTTTGAATATTCTCGGCCGAAAGATCGTCATTGTTTCCAATCAAGAAATTGTCAATTATCTCTGTGATGAATCGAAATTCGACAAAAAAGTCTCGGAACCTTTAATCGAACTTCGACATGCCGGTGGCGACGGACTTTTCACTGCACATACATCCGAGCCCAATTGGAAATTAGCACATAAGATTCTCATGCCTGCATTTGGTCCGCAAACGATTCGAGAAATGTTTCCAGCGATGATGGACATTTGCTCGCAATTGATTCTTCGATGGGAACGATTTGCCGGCGAGGAAATCGATGTTCCTGATAATTTAACTCGTTTAACGTTGGATACAATTGCTTTGTGCAGTTTCAATTATCGATTTAATAGTTTTTATCAAGAGAAAATGCATCGATTTGTCGATGCCATGGTTCATGTTCTCGAAGAAAGTGCACGACGAGTACAAAGATTTTCGTTTCAAAATACTCTCATGGTTCGTTCATCAAAACGATTTTTCGATGATATTGCGTATTTGCATAATTTATGTGATGAAATCGTCAAACAAAGACGAGAAAATCCAAATGAAATCAATGATTTACTCAATCGAATGATTAATGGCAAAGATTCAGAAACGGGTTATCAATTATCAAATGAAAATATTCGTTATCAAATGATAACTTTCTTAGTTGCTGGTCACGAAACCACATCGGGTCTTCTCTCGTTTACTTTATATTATCTTTTAAAAAATCCCGAAGCTCTCGAAAAAGCTCGAGCTGAAGTCGATCAATTCAATGAAATCACAGTTGATGTTCTTGGCAAAATGAAATATATCGATGCTGTTCTCAAAGAAACACTTCGATTACAGCCAACAGCTCCTATATTTGGCCTACAGAGTAAAACAGATAAAAATATTCTTCCAGGTGGATACGAAGTCAATCGTGACGATACGATTTTAGTTCTTCTTCATGAAGTTCATCGAGATTCGAGAGTTTGGGATCGACCCGATGAATTTCTTCCTGAACGAATGCTCAACGGTGGTTTCGAAAATCTTCCACCGAATTCATGGAAACCATTTGGTAATGGACAACGTGCGTGCATTGGCCGGGCATTTGCATGGCAAGAAAGTCTTTTGAGTATCGTTTTAATTCTCAAACATTTTCATATGGAATTAGTTGATCATTCGTATGATCTTCGTCTCAAACAAACATTGACTATCAAACCAACGGGCTTCAAAATACGAGTTCGATCTCGTCAACAATTGTCGATTCCATTGACAGTTCAAGACAAATCATCGAAAAAATCCTCATCGAAAACAATTGAAAAACAACAACAACAACATCTTCATCCAATGACAATTCTCTTCGGTAGTAATTCAGGTTCTTGTCAATCATTTGCTGAAACATTAGCTTCCGAAGCGCCTTTACACGGATTCAACGCAACTGTTTCAACATTGGATTCGGCTATTAGTTCATTACCTCGAGATCAACCAGTGATTATTATTACCGCATCTTACGAAGGAAAACCTTGTGAAAATGCTAAACAATTCGTTGCTTATCTCGAAACGAAACCTGAACTCACTGTTAATTATGCAGTTTTCGGTGCTGGTCATCATGATTGGGTGACAACTTATCAAAAAATCCCGACATATATCGATCAATTGATGGGCGATGCCGGTGGAAAGAGAATTATTGAACGAGGAGAAGGTGATGCTGCTGGAGATTTCTTCGGCGCATTCGAAGCGTGGAAAGAAAAGCTTTTTCAAGTTCTATGCCCAGCAAACGGTTTAGAGAATATCATTGGCGACGAGAAACTATCGATTGAAATTATAAATTCAACAAGAAATCTTGGTCATATTAAAGACATTGGATTTGTCAAAGAAAATCTCGTTCTTATTCAAGCAAATCAAATCCATCCAACTGTACATCATCTGGAAATTCAACTTCCTCAAGGACAAACCTATCGTTCAGGAGATTATCTTGCGATTCTACCAACCAATCCAATACAAACAATTCATCGTGTTTTACAACGTTTTAATCTGTCAACTGACGCACATTTAATTATTCATTCGACAACAAATACATTCTTTCCAACTGAACATCCGGTGAGTGCAATTGATATTCTAAGTGGTTACGTCGAATTAACTCAACTAATCAGTCGAAAGCAAATCGAAACACTTGCTGGTCTGTGTAAAGACGAAAATGAACAAACAAAATTAGTCAATCTGAGCAATGATCATGTTTATCAAACAGAAATTCTCGATAAACGATTGAGTATCTTAGATATTTTAGAAATGTATCCATCGTGTCAATTAACATTTCCTCATTATTTACGAATGCTTCCATCACTACGTATTCGACAATATAGTATATCTTCATCACCCTTATGGAATTTGGAATGTGTAACATTAACATTCGATGTTATCAATTCGCCAGCATTGAGTGGTCACGGGCAATATATCGGCGTGGCATCGAATTATCTTTCGAATTTAAAGAAAGGTGATCGACTTAGTTGTACAGTTCGAGCGAGTAATGTTGGCTTTCATTTGCCAAATGATACGAAAATCCCTGTGATTATGATTGCAGCTGGAACTGGCATTGCGCCATTTCGTGGTTTTGTTCAAGAACGAGCTGCACAAATCTTTTGCGGCCGAGATGTTGGCCCAACTATTCTCTATTATGGTTGTCGAACTGAACAAGACTTTTTGTATTCAAATGAATTTCATAAATGGTCACAATTCGATGCCATTCAAGTCAAAGTCGCCTTTTCTCGACAATCGGAGAAAAAATATGTTCAAGATTTAATTTGGCAAGATCGACAACAGATCACTGAATGGAATCGGCAAGGTGCTCGATTCTATATTTGTGGTAGTGCGAAGAAATTAGCTCCATCAGTCAAAGCATGTTTCATTAAAATCATTGCCGAAGATCGACAATGCGATGAACAACAAGCAATGAAAATATTCGAAGAGATTTCCATTGATCGATATAATGTCGATGTTTTTGCGTAATCAATAAAAAACCGTTTGATTGATTTGTTGAATTTGAAAATAATAAAGTTAAGCGACCTCTAATGACACAAGTTGAGTTAAATTAGAGGTGTGATTCATTGAAAAATGGTAACATACTCAATGAAAAGAACAAATCTAAGTCGTTCATTAGTTTCAATCAAAAAAAAAGAAACGAGAAAAGAAAACAATTACGGAAAGGAAATTTTTTTTCTTCATGGAATTTTATTTTTTCTTCATCTCTCTCTCTCTCTCGATTTTTGTGCTTCGACATATTTTGTTTTTATTGGTTAATTTAGAATTTTTATTTTCTTGAGAAAGATATTCAAAAAAAACGATTCGGAAAGAGAAAATAACAGGTTGTGAGTACGCAAGAGCAACTTTCAGCTGAAGTCGCTACTTAATTAAAATTCGTATTTAAACGAATAATCAAATGCAGCAGAGCAGATCGATAAAAGTAGAGTTCGAAGATTTATTTAGAAAAAAGCAATTTTTATTTATAAATAATTTAAATTGACAATCGCATTCGACGTTTGCTTGGTTAAAACTTGTTAAAATGAAATAATTAAGCCGTCGTTCGGTACAAACCTTCCTCTCTTCTAGAAAATCGCCCCCGCTGAGAGAAAATAGAAACATTGCGTATTAAAAATCGTAATTTGACTCTACGGCTTCGTTTCCTTATAAACACACCGTATTTGTCGGTGTATTTCGTCAAGATTGTTGGTGTAATGACGTTGATTTACTTTTAGATATGAGCATACAAAATAATGTTCTTGGTCCAGTACCTCCTCAAACAGGATCTGATCCTTACGGAGCATTAGGCAATTATGATGTGATGAAAACACTTGGCCATGGACATTTTTCTGTAGTTTATTCAGCTCGAAATCGTTTTAGTGGAGTTTATGTTGCTTTAAAGAAAGTCGAAGTAAAAATTCATTGATTCGATACGATTTTTCTTTGGAATTCAATCGTTTTGCTTTCAGTTGAGTCGAATGGCCGATTCGAAAGCAATTGAAGATTGCAAACGAGAAATAAATTTACTTCAAGTAAAGCTTTTCGAAAACAAAAAAAAACGATGTTTGACTTTCGTGTTTAGCAACTAAATCATCCGAATGTAATTAAATATATTTCACATTTCATCGAAGAAAATGATTTGTACATTGTTTTGGTATGTTGAACTCGAAATTTTTGCCAGAAAATTCATTCGAATCTATAGGAATTGGCGAGTGCAGGTGATTTAGCGAAAATGATCAAACATTTTACTCGTCAAAATAAATTAATGCCCGAGAAAACTATTTGGAAGTTTTTTAGTCAAATTTGCAGCGGTTTGGAACATATGCATTCGAAAAGAATTATGCATCGAGGTAAATTGGAGAGTTTGAGTTTGATTTGTTTGCAATTGAAAGCGATTTTAGATATAAAACCTGCGAATATTTTTGTCAGCGCTGAAGGAATTGTTCGACTTGGTGATCTTGGTTTAGGTAAATCGATGTTTTATCTTTCGAGATTTGATTTGATTATCATCAATTTTTAGGGCGATTTTTTGGTTCGAAAACAACATCAGCACATTCAATGGTTGGCACACCGTAAGTTATTTTCAATAGAAACTCGATTTTTTAGCGAAATTTTTTGAAATAGATATTATATGTCTCCTGAACGTATTCATGAACATGATCTTGGTTATGATTTTCGATCTGATATTTGGTCACTTGGTTGTATTTTATATGAAGTAAAATTTCGAAAATTTCTCTCTTTGTTTTTTGATAATTTGAATTGTTAAGATGGCTGCACTTCGTTCGCCTTTTTATGGTGAAAATTTAAATTTAATTTTACTCCGACAGAAAATCGAAGCACTTGATTATCAACCATTGCCAACAAATTTCTATTCATCCGAAGTCTCATTTCATTTTCACTTTTTCTTCTTTCATAAATCTCGATTTTAGCTTCGTCTTCTTGTTTCAAAATGTTTGATCATCGATCCCGAAAAACGTCCCGACATCACCGAAGTCAATCGTATCGCTCAAATGATGTACAATCGATTTCTCTCGAGCAACAACAGTACCGACAACAACACTCCTACACCTTCATCATCACGAAATGATTCAGCATCGGGAAATACGACGCCTGTTAATCATCGATAAAGATTTCTCTCCGTCCAAAGAAAACAATTCGATCCGGTTTAGTTCAAATAATGAAAGATCTATCTCTTTTCGTTTTCATTGTCTCGTTTTTGTTGTTGTTCTTGTAAATTTCACGTTTTATTTTTCCGACAAAGAACCACAAATATATAGAAATTCGTATATTTATTTAATATTTATTGATTAAAACATTTACAAATCTTTCTCTCTCGAATTTTATTCTATTTTTTTTTCTTGTTCAATAAACTCAATTTCGAACACAAAAAAGTTATTTTCGAATTCTCCATTTTTAAAAAAATGGAAAGCGCCATCTAGTGTTCGAGGAGAATTTTCTTGAAGGAAATCTTATTTATTCTGAATGGTTGGAATAATGATCAACAAATGTATTGAGAATGATAAAAAAAAAGGTATTCGCTTGTTCTCTTCCTGTCGTCTTGTCCCTCTCTCTCTCCCTTTCTCCCTGTGTCTCTCGTTCTCCTGCTCTTCTCACACAAAAAAAGCGTTTCTTTCCTAGGGAACAAGATTTTTGATTTCATTGTACTTGTGTTCGTATTACGACAAAATCTCACTAAAATCCTCATTAGTCGATCGATGTTTACGTCAACGTTCAATCAAATCGACCTTGATCGTTATTCGATTCATTTTTTTGTAGATAAAATAATGCAAACAAAATCTCCCTCAACAACAAAATGAGTACGACAGTGGATTATTTAGTTACCAAAGAAACTCAATCAAATCTGCCGATTTGTTTAGTTGAAAATGAGAAAAAATACTTGAATACATCTAATGATGAATCGATTCTTGATCTTAGTCAACATCGAACAACAAACTTGAAGTTAAATTCAAATTCGCAATTGATTTCAATTGACAATTGGCAAATCGATTCGAAACAAATCGTTACCGATGAGTTCAACGACGAATTTCGTTCGTCGACGACAAAAATCAACGATGAATTTCAATTTAATATTCAACAATCATTAACTGAACAATTTATTCGCGAGAATAAATCCAATGAAATACAACAGTCAGATAAACATTTTCAATCACAACTTGATCTTTATTCTTCAACGAAAAAGTCCAAGTAAAAACGCACAGAAAAAAAAATCGTTTTTTCAGAATTCGATTTGCCAAATTTTAGTTGTTTATCTTCGATAATAAATATTCATGAAATCGAATCGATTCGTCACTTTCGTCCTTATCCTTGCGATGAGTTTCGTTGGTCAAAATACTTTTCTTTAATCGGTGAACGATCTGTATCCGACGAATATTTCGATCATTATTTAGCTTCAATTGAATCCGGTTTAAAATCCGATATGAAACTCGAATATTGCTACGATATTCAACAGGAATTCTATTGGATCACAGAAATACAATTAGTTTCTCATTCTTTAATTTATCTACATTATCTCGGTCTGCCTGAAAACGACACGTCTCAAGACTTTTGGACGAACATTTACGATCAACGTTGTCGACCCATTGGCTGGTGCCAACAGAATCAAAAGAAACTCGTTCCACCTCAATCGGTTCCACAGGATTTTCCATCGATTGCCGATGAAAATCAAGAGATTGTTCCTTCGTATTTATTTGATAAAGTAATATGACTTAGCAAACGCCTCGAATCGATTGACGTGTTTTTTTCTTTCGTAGAATGTTGGTTTGACGCCGATTGAACAGCTGAAAATCGGCATGATTTTAGAAGTTCAAGATGCCAATCGGCCGTGGAATCTTTGGTTTACGAGAATTGTAAATAATCGAGGTGGAAGATTGCATCTTCGATATATTTTCTATCGAAACGAAGATGAACAAACCATCGACGAAATGAACGATCTTCATTTGTTTTATCTCGATCGACGCGTTCATCCGATCGGTTGGAGTTCGACTGCTAATGATAATAATAATCCATCGATTTATTCCTATGAACTGCCGAGTTGTTGTTCGAATCTCGAAGTTGACAAGCAAATTCTCATTGATTTCTGTTTAACTCAATCGAAAAATCAATTTCTTCCGTCGAATATTTTCAAAGAACAAGAACAATATTCGAAACATCGTTTTCATCAAGGAATGAAATTAGAAGTTTTCGATTTGAAAACACAGAATATTTCCATAGGCACAATCGGAACCATTCACAATGAATTCTATTTCGATGTTTTAATTGATAATGAAAGTCAATGTTCGTTTGTTGGTCATTCAACTCATCCACATATTTTACCAGCACGTTGGGCGTCTCAACATAAGTTTATTTTATTGAATCAGAAAGGTTTTAAGCAGACCGATGAATTTTGGAATGATTATACGGAACGGAATGGTTTTGTTGACTTAGCATCGGAGAAATGTTTTCATTTGATAACGTTGAATTCAACGGGATCGAATCAAGCCGAACCAGGAATGAAAATGGAAATGATCGAGAGAGTCAATCACGAAGATTTCGTGTTTTCTGTAACGTTAGTTCATGTTGCTGACCATTTGATGTGGTTACGAATTGATGATACGACGTTGTTCGATGATGAACTTCAGTTTTATCATGTTTTACCAATAAATTCGTTGGATATTTTCCCGGTTGGTTGGGCGAAATTCAATGGTTTTCAATTGAAAACACCGATGGAATATCAAATTCATTTCAAACATTACCAACAAAATCGATACGAGTAAAATCCTTTCATTTTTCGATCGATTTTATTGTTTTTATTTTTAGTTTATTTTGTTCCGTAACACATTACCCAAAAATTCCCCGTGTATATTTGTCCGATGTATATTTATTAACAATTTACATAAACATTCGATGTTACGTCGGTCCGAACATTTGTTTGTCTCGACTCGGTCGTATTCCATCGCGATTCGGTCCCGGTCCGTATCGTCAAGTTCTGCTCGATATGTTTCATCATCTTCTCTCGACGATCTACCCGCAAGCTCAACGTGCTCTTCGACGATTGGATCAAACGAATAATTCCGAATGTCAAATCAATATGAAAACTGAACTCGTCAAAGCAACACGCAAAGCATCGAAACTCATTCGGCCGATTTCGTTTCCCGTTGAAGCTCAACTGATTCATCAGTATCTTCGACACATTTCAACGCAATTAGAAGCGTGTCCGAATTTGATTTCGATCGAGCAAATTCAAGGTCAATGTCCGGACAAATGTCATCGATTGACGAACACGTTCGGTAAGAAAAACATTTCGAATGAAAATTTCGATTTGAATTCTTGTTTTTGAAAAAGCTTTTTCAACTCATTCGAAACCGAAACGAACGCAAGTCCGGTCGACGCAACAAACTCGAACGAGAAAACAGAAGAGTTTGTTGTGTCATTTGAAAACACCAGTTATTCAGGCGAATAGTCCAATTCCAAGTCCGATTCCTGCCGATGATTCCCAATCGAATGAAACAACGACGAATCAACGGCAGACTCGCGGTTTTCGAGTTCATATCGACACGAAAACACATCGAGTAACGAGAACCAATAAAAAAATCAAACTAGAAAATCAACAAACAACAATCGATGCGCCAATTAAACAAGAACCTGTGGAAATTAATAATTTGATTTCGGAATTTTCATCATCATCATCATCATCTTCATCAACAACAGCACAAGCTCCTAGTCGAGGTTCGAGTCATTTGCAAGTTTTTTGTCAACATTTTTCTTTTGTTGTTGTTGTTTTTTTCTTAAAGAATCTAAACGAACACGTGTTGCAAAGAAGAAACGTTCGTTGTCTCCTTCGAATGAAACATCGAGAAAGCGAAATGTCGAGTCTGTCAATGAAATTCAATCGTCGACGAACTATTCGCTGCCAAAATTTGATATCTACACAGCTGCTCAATATTCGAACCCGTTGACATGGAATGTCGATGAGGTTTGCCAGTATTTGAATAAAGAAGGATGTTCATTTGCACTTGAAACAATCAAAGAACAAGTAAAACAACAAAAACATTTCGATTGATTTTTATTTTCGTTTTTTTTTTCGAAGGAAATCGATGGTGCTGCACTTCTTCTTCTCGAGGATTTGAATACCGTTCAGACTTTGTTAGAATTTAAATTAGGACCAGCTGTTAAATTTTGGCATGTTGTTAAAAAACTTCGCCATCAAGTCATCGATATCATCCATCCACCACCATCATTAAAACCTTCGTCATCATCGTCTCGTTTCTCAACTAAATAAAAACTCTTCTTTGTCTTTTTTTTTTGTTTTTTTTCAAACAGTGTTCACTAATGTTGTTGTTTTCTCTCTTTCTCTCCATATTTGAATCTATCTATGTGTAAATCTTCAAGAACTGTATCGTTTCTCTTTGTTTTCTTTTTCATGTAAGTTTAATTTTTGTTTTCGAGGAGAAAAAGACAAATTGAAGCAGATAAATAAAACAAAACGAAATTCTTCTGTTTTTCTTTTCATGTATTCAATTCTCCTTTGTAGATATGTCAGCGACACCGTCGGATACGGCAAACAAAATGTCCGCACGCGGTGCGGCTTTTCAACGTGCAAATACGGTTCAAGATCCTAAAACTGGCGACACGTTCATTCGTGGAACTCAACGACCTGATGGAACGTGGAGAAAAGATATTCGTGTTCGAGCGAATTACGTTCCGCAAGAGGAAATGCCGGTCTATCAATCGGCGGGTCAGCAAACTAAAGCAGAGCTCAAAAAACGACAGGACAATGGAAATCTTATTCCGGGAATGGTGTTAACTGACGAAGAGAAAGCGGCTCGAGCTAAACAAGCGGAGAAACAAGAACGACAATTGAGACAACAGATGGCTAAATTAACTACTCGAACGCCTGAAGAAGAGAAAAACAAGGAAATTAAGAAGATTGACAAATTATTAAGAGAAATTCATGCGCTTGAACAACGTTTTCAACAGGATCCATCGTCATTGGACAAAGATCAAATCACGAAAATGAAAAGAAAAGATGAATTCGAACAGAAACTTGCTGAATTAAACGATCAACAATAAAAAAAAACTTCATTCTTTGTTTTTTTATTATTTCAGATAAATTGAAAAACTGAAATGAGTCAACCGAAAAGTATTCGATCTCAAGTTACCGACGAAAAGTCAATCGTTCGATCGTCGATTCCATTGCAAGTTCTCTGTCATATTCATCGGCCGATTATTTTTCTCGTAAAATCACTTTTGTTTTTGTTTTGTCAATCGAAATTCACTTCATATCTTTCAGTGGTTCGTCGGAGAGATTCTCATTTTCGTTTGGAAAGGACTCGTTGGTTGGCCATCGGATTGGACAATCTATGGTTTCGAAATCTTTGCTCTTTGTTTAACTTTAACATTGGAATATCTTCGATTAGAATTAATCATTTACGCTAATTTAACTGAACATTTGTTTCATATTATTATTGGTTTTATTTTAACATTAATATCGATCGTGGCGATCTTATATTGGACTATTTGGCAATGGCTTGTTCTCAAATTAGAATTTGTTATTGGCTGTAGTCAATTGGCGTTTTGTTTTTGCGAATTAATTCTCGTTTTCACGGCTTTAATCTCAATTTGTAAAAAACCAGAGAAACAAAAATTAGATTAAACATTTTGCTTTTGTTTTCAATTGATAAACTGATTCAATTCCGTCCATTTTGTACTAATTTACAAGCTTTTGTGTGTGTGTGTGTTTCGCTAACATTCCATTAGAATGAACAAAAAAGTCTTCTTCTTATTCGAAATAAACATCTTTTAGATTTAAAAAAAAAGAAAAAAAGCAGATGAAATGACCGATCGAACGGTTAGTGAAGGTTATTTAATAAAAGCAACAGTTCTTCTTGAGGATGCGTATTCATTTCGTTCGATTTCGCATAAATTACATCCACCTGAAGTGATCAAACTCTATCGAATCTATTGGTCAAAATGGATTCAACGTTTGTTAACATTGATCGTTGCTTGTCAATTATGTTTAATCTTTGTTCAATATCCATCATCAATAAGTCGAACATCAGACATAACCAAAGAACGAATACGTTTTACATTACCATGCAGTGCGCAATATATTATCGAATTCTTATGTTTGATTATATTTTCTGCTGATGCTATCATTCGAGTAGGACATCGAATTTTTGTCATTTGACTGGTTTGTTTTCGAAGGTTTTTCTGTAGATTTATTTTGTCGGATTGAAAAATGCTCGACGACGACCATGGATAATCGCATATGTCATTGTAAACGGAATATCTGTAGTTGATCTAATCGTTTCGGCTTGTTTTGATTGCAAAACGAAAGTAAAACGAATGTCCAATGAAAAGCAAATCATCGTTTTTTTTTTGTTCGACTTAGACGATTAATATTCGATATTTACTTCGACCATTTTATATGGCGGTGATTTCTCAAGAAATGAAGAAGATTTTAAATAGTATTCGAAAAGCTTTTCTTCAAGTTCTTAGGTTTGATTTTGTTTTCTTTGACATTTGGCTGATGTTTTCGATTTAGTGTAACGATTTTACTTGGAATTCATATTTATTTTTTTTCTGTTATTGGAATGATTTTATTTCCGCCGGGAAAAGTAAACAGAAAAAGAATTTTGATCTTCAACAAACGAGTCTTTTCTTAGGCAAACAACGGGCCCAATGAACGAGCCGATGAAGGAAATACGTATTTTCCAGATTTTCCCGAAGCATTACTCAGTCTAACGGTTCTTCTCACCACTGCTAATAATCCCGATGGTTTGAATGAAAATCACAACAAGAAAAACAAACAAACACGAATGTTTTGTTTTAGTAACTCTACCAGCGTATTCAAAACATCGGTTGTATATTATTTTCTTTGCCATATTTTTAACCATCGGTAAAATATTTTTCTCGAAACGAAATATCGAATGAAGATCTGCTTTTTCGTTAGGTTTATATTGTTTAATGACTTTGTTTACTGTGATTAAAATGAATACATTCAAAGAATATTTTACAGTGAGAAAAACAACAAATTGATTTTGTTTTTTTGTTCGTTTGAAAATCGAAATTTTTGTTAGACATCAATGCAGAATTCGTTATTTCGTCGTCGTTTAGCAGTTCGAGCTTGTTTTGATGTTTTATGTGAACATGAAAGCAGTGTAGAAGCATCACCAACAACAACAATAAATACTCCATTGTTAACAACTCGATCGACAATTCCATTTTCAACAGTAAATCGTGTTATTTTATCGTCGAATTTGCCTAAAATGCATAAAGACGAATTGATTAAAGTAGATTTTTTAAAATTTTAATTCGAAAGAAAAATAATATTTCGAATAGATGTTGAGAAGAAGTGATGAAATCGCTTGGGATCTATTTTCCATAACAATGCTATCACTTGATGCAGATCTTTTAGCACAGGTTTTAATTTAACGAGAAAAGAAAACGAATACGAAGAGAAAATTCGTTGTTTTAGCCAATTGAACATCATGAATATTCAGGAATCTGGGCTGTTGTGCAATTAATCGGTGCTTCGAAATATTTGACATGGTTTGGCAATGTCATTGGTTCGATTAATTTCATTCTCTTAGTAGTATGTTTCGAGAAAATAACAACAGATTCTTGAATTAAAATATATGAATCTTTAGATTGAAGCTGGTCTTCGTTATCATCCGAATTTTCAATCGATTGATCTTATTATTTCAGTAGGAAAACTTTGATTGAATACGAATTTAAATTTAATTTTGTTTTTAGAATTTTCATTTTTCATTTTGTATTTATTATGTTTTCGAATCAGCTCTTAAACTTTGGTCACTTCGTCCGAGAGTATTCGTCAGACATGTTTTCAATACATTCGACGCTATTTTAGCTGTCACCTTATTTGTAAATATTTTATTTATCAATTTGATTTCGAATTCATTCGACTTGTCTCTTGAATATAGACTCTTCACATAATTCATTGGTCTGTTCACGGAACTCTATCAGTCACACAAAGGTAAAAACAAAATCAAATATATTGATGTATTGTTTTTTTTGAATTTGTAATAAAAGTGAGATCGATAATGACGCAAGTGGAACGGCGAGTTCGATCTGGGCGATAACACGGATTATAAATTTATTTGTCTTAATTCGAACATTACGTTCAATGCCACATTTTACTCACTATGGAATTATCATGGGAACGATTAGCGATGGAATGAGAAATCTAAAAGCTTTCATCGGAATTCTTATCGTTCGACTCGTTTTCTTTTTGTCTTTTTCGAATAAAAACAAAGTTTATTTTTCTTAGTGTTTATTCTACAGTTATGGTGTATTGGGTATGTGGTTGTTCCGTGGAGTTATAAAACCACCAACGGAAGCTGAAATTGCCAATGAAACTTGTGGATCATATGAACAAAGCAATTACTGGGCAAATAACTTCGATGATTTTTTCGTTAGTTGAATTTTCTTTTTGTTTGAAAGCATTGAAATTAATTTAAGAAGTTTAGTCGAGTGTTGTTGTTTTATATGATGTTATGTTGATTAATAATTGGTCGATATTTTTAAAAGCTTTTGAAAAATTTGCGAGCAGGTTTTATTGTGAAAATGTTTGTCGAACTTAAATTTGTTTGATGTGAATTGTAGATCCAGTCAACTTTACTTTATCGTTTGGTGGTTCATATCGAATGTTTACATTCTTGCACTTGTCTTGGGTTTTATTGTCGAGGTAACTTGAATTATTTCAATTGTTTTTTTGTTTTCAGGGAAATATTTTTGTTTTGATTCGAAGTTATTTTCATTAAATGTCACTCGATTCGAGGAAAGCGGACACACTCAACGACGAACAAGTTTAGCAAATACTTATTTTGTTAAAACATTATTTCATTTATTTAAGTAAGATGATTTCTATCGGAATTTAATCAATCGAATACAAATATATTTGTAGACGAAGTTTAAAAGAACCAACCGATGATGATATTGATCGTGCATTGATCAAATTCAAACAATTATATGATTAAATACAATGAAAATATTTCCTAACAACAAAGTTTTATGATTTTTCATCTGTAATTTTGTCTTTCGATTCGAGTCTTCTTTTTTGTATATTCCACTGATGTTTTTTTAATGAAACAAAAGGATGATTGAGCAAATAAATTAACAATGAAAGCGAATGTGATCATTAATTTAGCCAATAATGCTAATTTCCGTTGAACAAGAAAACACAAACATCATACGTCAACTATTGTTTTTTCTCATAATTTTAGAATAAATAATAATTATTTTTATTTTGTTTAAATGTTTTCATTTTAATTTTTAAAATTGTCTTATTTTTTCTTTATTTATTCTTAAAATATTTTATTTAAACTAAATTATCGAAAAATGAAATATTTAAAAAGAGATAATAAAGAAAAATGACTATTGATTTTTAATGTTTCTGATAAATCTTTTTTTTATTATATCTTTGTTTTAATCACGTTCAAACTGTTTTTTTTATTTGAAAAAAAGAATATATATATTTCATTAAAATTCCCACGAGTCAGAATATTTATCTAGATAATAAAACAGAAAAATTATTCATATAATATCATTAGAAATAACAATTGGATATGAAAATTCCATGTAAAATAATTATGACGATTCAGAATAATTCTAGATCCATCAATAAAAGTTCTTTATCAATTAAGTTATAAGTTTGACTAAACTAATTCTATACTTTGATAAATATCTATGAGTAAATGAGAATTTTAATTAATATTTTTTTCTATATGAAACATATTTCAAATGATAAGAAATTTCTTCAAAAAATCTATTCTTTTTATGTGATATTTTCCATGATAAATTGACAAATGCAAATAATTAAATCACATTTTTTTCTCTTTATTCTGTGAGGCTTGTATATGCTTGACTTATGATTTATATAATGTAATGGGATATTTGACAACTATTTTTTTTCTATTGAATTATGTCTACGTTCTAAAAGAAAAAGATTTTCTCTCTGGACACATGGAAAGAATCTTTGTTTTTGGTTCCATATAGAACCTCCATTGGATGAGTGAAACAACAGGTTTCATACAAAATCATGATGCAAAATACCCAAATCCAACTCCGTACTAAACATCACGCATATTATTGACGATACTTGAAAATAAGAATGGATTCATTTTACTGCAGTCGCACTCAAACACACCTTTAGCATGTTTTCGATGCCATGAATCCGAAATTTCAATCCGAAACCCATGAATTGATGAACTCTAAAACAAAAAACGTCCACCAAGAGACACAAAGTATAGAGAGAAAAAAAACTGATCTGAGACTATTGAATCGAAATTCATCTAAATGAAGAAAATAAATAACTAATTTACAAATGAACAAGACTTACTTGTATTGATCTAGATCGGGTATTAGGGCAGAGAGAACGTGGTTTTTCTGCACTTAAACATTATTAGCTAAACATATAATACAACAGAAAAGACTACAATGTATGATCTGATAGAGGCCGCCAGTAACTAACGACGCTTTAACACCATTCTTTCTGTTGATCGTATTTCAACTAATATATTCTCTTTAATTTATCTTTCATATCTCTAATATAATATCGAGTCGTGTTCTTATTTAGTTAGTAGTAATGGCATCAGGATTCGAATTACATCGGTGTTCAATCTGTGAAAAAAATGAAGGAAAATGCATCTGTAATGGGTGCAAAAAATATTTTTGCATCAAAGATTTCAATAAACATCGTGAACAGCTTTCAATAAAATTTGATACTGAAATTGTTAGTACTCGCGATGAGCTGTTAGAACAAATGAACCAAGCAAAACGATCGAATGCTCCTCGTTCGTCACTTTTCAATGACATTGATCGATGGGAAAGTGAAACGACCGAAAAAGTTCATCAAGCAGCTGAACGTGCTCGTCAACAACTTACTCAACTGCTTAATCAAGAAAAAGATATGGTAACAAAAGATTTCGGAATAATGACAGAGGAAATTCGTGATCGAAAAGAGGAAGAAACTTTTGATGAAAATGATATTGAACGATTTAGAGAAAAAATAAGTCAAATACGAATATCATTAGAACAATTTATTCAACCAACAAAAACGAAAGCAATCATAGTAACAAATAATGAAATCGATTGGAATCGTCTTATTTATGTTGACAATGAACAAAAAAGAACCAGTAAGTACATTGACTTAATTAAATGTTCTCAAGAGAAACTTTTTATTCAACCCATATGTTATGAAATCAAACGAAAACTGTAAGTTTTTTTAAAATGATTGTTGATTATTGAGGAGCATGAACGATGATCGAATTCGAATTAATGGGTAACTTTACTCAATAAATTTTGCTTTATTATAGCTCCATCATTACGTGGGAGTTTAATTGACATTCCTTCTGATGCTCAATGGGAGCAGAATGGTATCACTGCAGCTGGATACTATGGATTAGGCAATGGAAGCCGACAATTTGATACTCCACTGGGTTTATATGTCGACGATAAGCAAACCATCTATGTTGCTGATCTTAACAATCATCGTATTATGGAATGGAAATTGGGTGCAACTAATGGCAAAGTGGTTGCTGGTGGAAATGGACCAGGAAATGGCGCTCGTCAGCTAAATCGCCCACTCGACGTTATTGTCGACAAAGAGAGCGATAGTCTCATCATCTCCGATTCCGAGAATGAGCGAGTAGTTCGATGGTCCCGTCGTAATGGTACTCATGGAGAAACAATAATTTCAAACATCCATTGTATTGGTTTGGCAATGGACGAGAACGGAGCTCTCTATGTTGTTGATAGCGAAAATCATCAAGTGAAACGATATCAAAGAGGAAAATCGCAAGGAATGGTAGTTGCAGGTGGTAACGGACGTGGGGATCGCCTCAATCAGTTATCTTCTCCACAATTCGTATTTGTTGATCAAGATCGTTCAGTGTACGTGTCGGACATATACAACCATCGTATAATGAAATGGAAAGAAGGTGCAAAACACGGCATCGTCGTAGCCGGTGGTCAAGGACAAGGAAATAGTCTTACACAATTGTATGTTCCTCTCGGAATCTTTGTTGATGGGTTGAGTACTGTTTATGTAGCTGATCAAGGAAATAATCGTATTATGCGTTGGCCAAAAGAGGCCAAACAAGGAAGTGTCATTGTTGATGGAAAACAATCGAACCAATTCAACAATCCCATTGATTTATCATTCGATCGTTATGGTAATCTTTATGTTACCGATCAGAAGAATCATCGTGTTCAACGTTTTTCTATTAAATGAACTCATTCGCTCTGTATCGTAATATTTTTAAAATAAANAACACTATCAACGGAAACCTAGATCCATCAATCCAACACAGAATCCGACTGGATTCCGGGCAACGAAATTGTATCGAATTCTGTCCGCTAAATCTTAATTATTCTAAACTTTCTAAGCGGCAGTTTGAGCATTACTATATTGTGACTTATCAATCCGGTCGGATTTTCGATAAAATCCCATTGGATTCAACAATATACATTTCAACCTGATTTCGTTTCCCGGAATCCTATCGGATTTTATGGGATTTCATAATATGTTATGAAATTCCGATACAAATCCGATCGGTTCCCTATCAGATCCAATGAGATCCGACTATTGGATTGGTGGACCTAGAAAGGTCTGTGAACAAGAAAACAATTACATGAATATAAAAGATAAGCTCAGCAAGTAAGTTTAGGAGAGTTAACATTGAATGTTTTTGCTGGATTTCGTAGATTATATTTAAGTGTGCATTATCGAATGCATTATCATTTCAATGTGAAATGTCTCATTGTTACATCAGCGTCTAACGAACATATACTTCTTACTAGTGATTATTCCTGTTTGATTCGATGAATATATTCATGAATTTGAGAATTTTAATAACGTAAAAATTTTTGAATTCGATGATTGTATGTGTCTGCTACATAGAGATTTAGTTGACTATCGAGTCTTACTGACTGAGGTCCAGCAAGTGTAGTAGCATTAGTAGTATTTACACGTGTAATTCCAGCTATAGTAGTCGCATTTAATTGTCCTGCATAAAAAAATTGAATACGATGATTGTATTTATCAGAAACATATAAATTCCCCATGGGATCAAATGTTGCCTCCGCAGGATTACTAAATTGTGCTGGTGTTGTACCAGGAGCTCCGCTAATGTCTCCAGCAATCAATGTCCAGAAGCTCGAACCCAACACATATCGAACTATCTTATGACCGGCATGGTTGGTAATAACTAAACTATTTGTCAATATATCAAAATGTAAGCCTACAGGCCGATATAATTGTGTATTGCTATTTCCTCCTCCATTGAATCCGAATACTAATGTACCAGAATTATTACCAAGTACATATGACATGATTCGATGGTTTGCATCTTCTGATATATAAAGTGTATTCGATGTTGGATGAAGAGCGATACCATAGGGGGTATCTAGTTGATTGCTAGAGTTACCAGCAGAACCTGAAGACAAACTGTTATACGAAGGAAAAATAACGTTGTTTTGTTTAATGTAGAAAANATTGANGACAATAGTTTTGAAGAATATAAGCTACTTTTATTTTTCTTACCTGTACCGGCAACTGTTGTTCCGANATTAGCTCCTTTACGCCAGAATTGAATTCGATGATTCCATGTGTCTGCTATGTATAAATCTTCATTTGAATCAATAANAACTCGTCCCGGGAAACGTAATTTATCTGAAGATGAACCAGCTGTTACATTGCCAGCCACTCTTTGACCTATTGAACTACCAAATAAATACTTTTGAATTCGATGATTGTCTCGATCAGCAATATAAAGATTATTAGCATAATCCAAAAATATATCAAAGGGCAAATTTAATTGATTGTTAGCAGAACCAGGACTACCACCAATTCCAGCTACTGTGATACCAGTTGAATTCCAACGAAGTACAGGTTTATTATCTAGAAATAAAGTTCAATTATAATAGTTTATGTTCAAAGAATAACTCTATATTACTTGGTATTTTTGTTATAGATTTAATTAAAAGAAGTGGTAGAATAGTAGCTACGATCAAAATAACAAGTAAAGTTATAAGCACAGATGCAATAACATATCGACGTGAACATCTATAAATATGATTAGAAATGAAAATCATCACTCTTCGTTAGAAGAAAGTGTGCTAACTTTTTTCTTTTATTTCGCTCGGATCGTTGATGATAATCTTGAATCATTCCTGTTCGATCTAATTCATCATTATTATTCAATTTGACATTTGAAAATAAACTGGTGGTTCCATGATGAGTGACTCGAGAAGATCTTGATAAATGACTGCTTTTTATAGAACTATTAGTTTTCGATAACGATGA
>JGI26532J50257_10000404_pt1 | contig 23075 bp, 29 predicted proteins | sample ThiBiot_500_plan_FD_50257 | JGI IMG/M metagenome (IMG submission 50257) | reverse complement strand
GCAGGCAATTGCGGAGAAGTTTCCTGATCGCCGGCTAACGATCGGCCGTACCGCCATTCTCACAGTTCCGCACCGCGGACGCGCCGCATGCCACTACTGCGGTCCATGTGCGCGCGGATGCATCACGCGCTCCTACTTCAGCAGCCTGCATTCAACCCTGCCGGCGGCGGAGGCAACCGGAAAGATGACGCTGCGGCCTTTCAGTGTCGTGCATAGCCTCATCTTCGATTCCAAAACGCGGCGCATCACCGGCGTTCGTGTGATCGATGGACAGACGAAGGCGCCGATGGAGTTCCAGGCGAAGGTTGTCTTCCTTTGTGCGTCTACTCTGGAGTCCGCTCGTATCCTGATGAACTCCGCGACGGCAGAATTTCCCACGGGTCTCGCGAACTCTAGTGGCGAGCTCGGCCACAACCTGATGGACCACATCATGCATGGCGGAGCCTCCGGCATCATTCCGGGTCACGAAGATCGCGTGCAGATCGGCAACCGTCCCAACGGCATTTATGTCCCTCGTTTCCGCAACGTGCATGATACCTTCCCGGACTTTGTGCGCGGCTATGGCTTCCAGGGCGGCGGTTCGCGCGAAGACTGGATGCGCGGAAGCGAGATGCCCGGCTTTGGCGTCGAGTTCAAGCATCAGCTTCGCAATCCCGGCCCTTGGCGCTTCTCCTTTGGCGGCTTTGGCGAATGCCTGCCGAATCACCAGAACCACATGGAACTGAACAAGGACAAGGTCGATGCGTGGGGTATCCCGACCATGAACATCAGCCATAAGTGGAGAGAGAACGAACTGGCGATGGTGAAGGATATGCAGGTAACCGCGGCCGAGATGCTGGAGGCTGCGGGCGCCAAAAATATCCAGCTTTCTTCCGTTCCATCTTCGCCGGGCGAAGGCATTCACGAGATGGGAAGCGCGCGCATGGGACGCGATCCGAAGACCTCGGTGCTGAATTCCCATAATCAGGCGCATGACATCCCGAATCTGTTCGTAACCGATGGCTCCTTCATGGTGTCGTCCGCATGCCAGAATCCATCGCTCACCTACATGGCTATGACAGCACGAGCCTGCGATTACGCTGTAACGCAGATGAAGCGGGGCGATCTCTGATCGCCTCGCATTGCAAGCCGCCATCTTCCCATGTGTGCTGCTTTGCCAATTGTATTGGCGTTGCGCCTATTCCTGATCTTGTCTTCGTAGAGGTGCGATAGCTCGTGCTTCTCAGTCTGGAAGCGGAAGCGCAGGTCGTCGCTGTGGCCCATGATCTCGCGCGATTGAATCGGAACTGAGCTGCAGCCGGTTTGCCGACCGCGTAGGGGCGGTAAGCGCTACGTACAGATGATGAGAACCGCGTTTGTTTTACTAATGCTGACAAGTTCAACGACGTTCAATGAGTGCGTTGGTCTGTTATGATCCCATCACCCCGGACCGCTGTACACTGGTCGATTATCAGGAGCAACCCCGGAGATTTTCTGTCCGTTCTTGACTTCGCTGGTGTCCACTTTCACGCATTACGACCGATAGCCGGTCAGGATAGCTGTGCGAATGCGGCGGACGGACCACCGGCGGAATCGGCCTCATTCCCCAGATACATGGCTGCGATAAGACCCTCGTCCAAAGTAAATATGTGGAGAACTTCGCTATCTGATAGGACATCCCCTTGAAGGCTCTTGACGAGTTGGTGCACCCTAACCCGGACCCTGTTTCCGTCTTCTTCGATGATTGCCAGCGGTTGGACATGGGGATCGAACTCGCCCCATTGTCGAGTCCAATAGGCGCGGATCTCTTCCTTTCCGACAACTCTGCCGCCCTCTGATGCCTTTGGCCAACTCACATCTTCAGTCATCAGGGCTAACGCACTGTCAACGTTCCGCTTGTTGAACGCTGAGTATGCCCGCTCAATCAGGATCCTCTTATCTGTCATGCAACCTCCTGTAAATCATCGCTGCGCAATCAGTCCAAATCGCCTGAGGTCTATCCTCAATCGGGTTTCCTTCGCCATGCTGCTCAAAATGGATAGAAAGACCCCGAATTTTCATCTACTCTCCCTGCGACACGTTTTGGATGTTCTGCTCATTTCCCGCGACTCAATTTCGCGCCGAGTCGGTGAGGAAATAGCAGCGGGCGAACGGTCTCCCGAGAAGGAGCAAAAAAGACCGTCCGGCCTACTGCTATTAACGACTATGCGCAGCATCACGCCTGATTCGTCGTCTCATTAATCAGCTCCTCGATCCACGCCACCGTCGATTTCTTTGGCTTGCCCATCGCTGTATTTGAGACGTCCTTCCACGCTTCCCATGTCGCCAGACGTTCAGTGTACGCGGCTTGCGCTCTGGGCAGAATGTCAGTGCCCAGGCCAAGCCGCAGCGGTGGATCGTTCGTATCCACAAGCTTTAGGATGGCCTCCGCAGTGGCCTCCGGGTCACCCCGTTCCAGAGTGGCAAGACGCGTCATAAACTGCTTTCGGAATTCCGCGTAAGGTTCCAGAGCATCTGCGATCTCTCCAGACTTGCCGAAGTCGGTAGCGTAGGCTCCAGGCTCAACCAGCGTCACTTTGATGCCGAAAGATTTCACTTCCTGCGCCAATGATTCGTGCAGAGCTTCCACTGCCCATTTCGTGGCGCAGTAGAAGCCGATGAGCGGGAGAGCCGTAATCCCAAGACCGCTCGAAACCCCGAGGATGTGTCCGCTTCCTTGGTTCCGCAAGAGAGGCAGGGTTGCTCGCAACACCCGAACCATGCCAAGGTAGTTCGCGTCGAACAGGTAGCGGATCTGTTCATCACTCGCCTCTTCTGTAGCTGCAAAGAGGCTCGTGCCGGCATTGTTCACGAGAACATCCAGCCTGCCGAAATGCTTGTAAGCCTGCTGAACGACCTGCTGCACCTGCTTCGAATTTGTTACATCGAGTGCCAGCGGAAGGACTGAGTCGCCAAACCTCTCTTTAAGGTCCGCGACGTCTTCCAGTCTTCGTGCCGTGGCCGTGACTTTATCTCCGCGCTCGAGCGCAGCTTCGGCCCAGATGCGGCCAAAACCACGTGAAGCGCCTGTAATGAACCATGTCTTCTTCATATTGATTCTCCTTGTCGTTGATGGTGGTCGTTCCCTTGCGCGCTGCGGATACGTACCCTTCCGCCGTTCTGGCACGCAGATGCTCATATCTCTGGGGTTGATTCAGTCGCTCACTAAGGTCTAGGAATAGCGCATGTTATCTAGATTGGCGATCAACCCCGGGCCGGTCGGGCGCCACCCCAACCGTTGCTGGGTGATCGCACTGGAGGCCGGCATGTCGAGACCGGCGAACATCGCGAAAACGCCGAAGTGAGCGCCTGCTTCCTCCTGCGAGATGGAGACCGCGGGCAGCTTCAGGCCTCGGCCGATGGCTTCGGCGATGTCGCGAAGCGGTACGCCCTCTTCGTCGACGGCGTGATACCTGGCTCCTGGCTCATACTTCTCCAGCGCGAGCCGATAGAGACGAGCGACGTCGAGGACATGCGCCGCTGCCCAGCGGTTGCGTCCTTCGCCCACATACGCGGAGACGCCCTTCTCGCGGGCGATTGCGACTAAGCGGGTGACGAGGCCTTGCTTCACGGGGTTGTGCACCTGAGGAAGGCGCATCACCGAAGCCGATACACCTTTCGATACCTGCGCCATGGCAACCTGTTCGGAAACACGTGGCAATAGCGAGTGGGACTGGGGGGCCATGTCTTCCGTCGCGAGGTTTCCGGGTGAAAGCGGCCCGATCCCAGCGCTGACGATGAAGGGGCGGTCCGTACCGGCAAGCGCGGTGCCAATGGTCTCGATCGCGCGCTTGTCGATTTCGCAGCTTTCCGCGAATTTCGTCCAGTCATGGACAAATCCACAGTGAATCGCGCCGTCGGACTGGGCTGCTCCGTTGCGCAGGCTTTCCAGATCTTCCAGATCGCCGCGATGCACCGTAGCGCCGGATGCTTGAAGTGATTGAGCGCCCGCGTCGGAGCGAGCAAGACCCAGCACCTGATGCCCGCCGTCAATCAACTCGCGGACAACAGTCGAACCGATGAAACCTGTAGCGCCCGTGACAAAAACACGCATATGACTCTCCTTGATCTCTTTACAACCAGCGTTGACCAGCCAGTGTCTTTGCGAGTAAAACGGAGATACTCTCCGAATGAATAGATAACCGGAGACAGCCTCCGGTTGCAAAAATTTTGGAGACTATGAAGAAGGATTTCCAATCTGCCCATCGAAAGCCGCGAACAGATGCTCTGCGCAACCGCGAGCGCATTCTCGAAGTCGCGAAAGAGGCATTTACGCGCCACGGTGCCAATGCCAGCCTGGACGACATCGCGAAGCAGACGGGCGTGGGAGCCGGGACCCTGTATCGTCATTTCCCTACGCGGGAGGCGCTAATCGAAGCGGTCTACCGGAGCGAGGTGGAAAAGCTCGCCGCGGCGGCTCGCGGCTTTAGCGCGGCGATGCCCCCCGTCGAGGCTCTGCGCGCCTGGTTGCTGCTGTTTGTCGACTACATTGCGGCAAAGCACATCATTGCCCCAGCTCTCAACAGCGTCACCGGAGGCGCATCCAGGCTCTACGAGGGTTCTCGTACCCTGGTGCGCGGGGCAATCGACGAGTTAGTGAAGCGCGCAAAAAAAGCCGGCGAGATCCGAAAAGATGTTGATGCCTCCGATTTGCTTGGAGCAGTCGTTGGCGTCTCTTACGTGAGCTCCGGAAGCGATTGGCAGCAAAGCGCCAGGAGGCTCGTAGACATACTCATCGCTGGTTCGCGTCCGGTGAAATAGACTTCCATCCCATTCGCGCGATGGCTTCTGCGGGCACCGGTCAGTTCTGCGATTCAGTTTGCCGCTTCGCGACTACATTGGTGAAGCTTTGATCATCCGACCCTTAGGCCACGCGATTCTCCTCAGACACGAATTCAATCAGAGGATTAGAATTTTGGCGGGAATTTGGCCAACATATATCGACTTCTCTAAAGAGAAATAGCCGCTATGACTAGCTGGCGGAGAGTGGGGGATTCTACCGAGGCATTTAGCTATGTCTTACGCGGATAACGACTTAAGGCACTAAGTTGTTGTATGAATTAGCCTTAGAGGACAGCGATTCTGTATAGGTTTGTTTACTGATTTCATTCGATTACGGCAATTTATGCGTTATGCCCGTATCACCCGTACCACCACACACAGGATTTCTCACAATTCTATTTACCTTCGTCGCGCCTTCGCATTTAAATCTTTGCAATGTCGGCAGAGTCTATAGCCAGCAGTTCCTAAACGATGTTCTTTCTTGCGAATGTCTCGACCCGAGGGGCACTTATCGTTGTTGTGGTAAACCCGCTCGTTGAGCGTCTTCTTAATTTCATTGGTGGAGTTGAACGGCGGTACGTTCATGCGTTGGACGCTCCTTTTGGAACTGCACAAGGCTATCACCCCGTCATTGTTTGACACATCAAAAATGTTCTTCCTCATTTAAGCAATCGCGGCACACGCCGGATTTCTTCCTCCGTTTTAAACTCCAAAACTTGTCAGAGTCGATGCTTAAAACGCATGGTCTTTGCGCAACGGACTTTAATTGAAACGCCTCTCCTTCCTCTTTCTTCTCCTCTCCCTTTTTCCCTCTTTGTGTTTCGCCCAGACAACCGGCGCTCATCGCGTCGGTCAAGTCATCGTCAAGGGTAACGGTATCGCCGCGAATGTCGGCCCCAATGCCAAGATCCTGGTGTGCGTACTCAATACCGGTTGTGCGACCGCCGCGAATATTTACCTCGACGCGGGTCTTACGACTCCCGCACGGAACCCTGTTACAGCGGATGGGTCGGGCAACTACGATTACTACATCGCTTCTGGTTGTGTCGACGAACAGATTTCCTCTCCCGGCCAAGGGATTATTTTCGTCCCAAACGTCTGTCCATTTAATGGACAAGGGGGTGGTGGGGGCAGAGGTACGGTTGATGGCGGAACAGCCGGACAGGTCGCGCAATATCCGTCCAGCGGAACGACTGTGACCGGCGCGACGATGAGCAAGGATGCGACGATGGCGGTAGGCGGCGCGGTGACCGTGAGCAGTACGAACGGTGTGCCGTTCGCGCCTTCGGCGACGACAGACACGACGAATGCCAACAACATTACCAGCGGCACGCTGCCGGTTCCCCGAGGAGGTACCGGCGCGGGAACTCTGACTGGATATCTGAAGGGCAACGGGACTAGTCCATTTACCGCATCGCCGACGGTGCCCAGCAGCGATCTTACTTATCCAACGGCAACGATAAACCAGGTGTGGCAGTACAGCAGCCCGACGACAATGGGGCCAGGAGGGTTTCTGGCGCGGCTCGACCTCGCGAATTGCTCGACCGCGTATCTTTTCAATGCATCGACCACCGGAACCACGGCGACGAATCTATGTGCGACCGGCAGCGCGGGGAATGGAACCATCATCGGTTCGCCTGCCGTGACGCAATTCGGGCTGGCGCTGAATCCTAACGGCGCAACGGGCATGGCTGTGCAGTTGCCAGCTTCGGAGAATACGGCAAAGACGTTTTTGATTGCGGGATATTTCCCGTCTTTTGGGACGAATTATGGAATCAACTGGGGCGATGGCTCTACTGGTTTTGGACTGAACGGTTCGACACTCTGCGGCACCGTCAACACGTTGATGTGCTTCGTCAGCCAGGATGCCGCGCAGGAACCGGGATATCTCGCCGACAGTTTCTATACCTACTGGCCAGGTGCAGCACGCGGTTTAGCGGTTGCCGCACAGTCGCGCCGCACCGGAACACATGTGATTGGCATCACCTGCGATACCGGCAGTGGAGCACAGTATTACGTGGACGGTGTCCCTATGGTCATGGCGGCTCACTCTGCGGTGTGCCCCACTACAACAGGCTCCGGAATCTATCAGGTCGGCGGATCGGCGTTGGTTACGGGTGGCTGGAAGAGTATGTTGCTCAGCGCATCTATGAGCTTCCAATCGGCGTTGAGCAACTCTCAGATGGCGCAGCAATCGACCGCATTGCTGAACTACATGCTTTCCGCAGGACAGACGAATACACCTACTCCTGCCGCGACCACATCCGGTGTGGGGCAGCTAACGTGCGTTGGCGATTCGCGGACGGCTGGTGTGATTGGTCCCGCACCGTGCACATGGGTTGTGCTCGACGATACGACTGCGCTGATTAGCATCAAGGGATATTCGGGTGAACGCGCCTACGACTTGTGCGCCGACCCAAATTATCAGGGGATTCAGAACCTTCCCCGCAACTCAGCGCATAGCCTCGCGATCGTGTGGATCGATGTCAACGATATCGATACGGCTGGACACAATCCAACCAATATCGCCAGCTACGACGCCTGCATTGTCAAAAACCTGAAGGCGACGGGCGCGAGCGTTTACATCACCACCGAAGTTAGCTCGTGCGCGGTTGCATGGGGCGACAGCGATAAAAACGCGATCAACCCCATGATTCTCGCGCTCGCGAAGCAATGGGGAGCTGATGGAGTCTTAGCACTTGGATCGTTCCCGATTCTGGGCGCGGACGGGGCATCGGCGAATACAACTTACTTCAATGGGTGCCTGCACCCGACAACGCTTGCTAACCAGACCGTGGTCGCGGTCGCATATTCAAACGCAGCAAATGAGTTGTGGGGATCGACCGCGAACAACTACAACGAGATCACCGCGACGACCTACCAGGAACTCGCGAAGGACGGCTTCCTGCGAATGAACGCACCTTCGGCTGCAACCGTAACGCTCCCTGACTGCCAGGGCTATACAAAACCACGCACGATCTACAACGCCTCGGCGTTTACCGTGACCGTGAATCCTTCAGCCAGCGGATTCTATGCCAGCTTTTCCGAGACCATCGACGGCGGAAGCTCCACGACGATTCCGGCTGGCACCACGAAGGTATTCGGAATCATCCAAGGACCGCCTAGTGCCGGGACCTGCGACTGGCAGACGCTATGAGACCGGTACATCAAGTCTCGTAATCTCTGGTATCCGGAGCGATCGTTCTATGTTTCTGTGGGGGTTGCTCCGTAGATCACGTACAGCAAGACTCGGTAGCTTGCCTAGAGCAGATAGCTGAATATCACAGCCATCAGAACGGCGATACCAAGCCCAAGCAGCGCAGCTTGAGCTTCAGCAATATTGCGCTTGTGCTTCCACTCAATCTTGATGGCTTCGTCCGAAGTTGTGCCCGGGTACGTCGCATTCTCTCCGTTCGGCAACTCAATAGTTTTTCGTATATCAGCGACCCGCACGACACCGCCGACAGCGAGGGGTGGAATCGCGACAGGCTGCAGCTAAAGCCTCGTTCGCAACCGATGTGCAGTGAAAGAGGCCCTCCATCGAAGACTCTTCTCGTTTGGGTTATTCTTCTGATTGGAGGTTTCATGGATAGAGCGGATATCGTAGCTCACATCGACGCCGAGATCGTCAGGCTTAAGAAGGCCAGGGCCATTCTGGCCGGTGTTGCCAGTACAGAGAGATTAGCGGCAGCCGCCACGAATGCCCCGAAGCTAGCTAAGCGTGGGATGAGTGCCGCGAGTAGAGCCAAGATCGCCCAGGGTCAGAAGGAACGATGGGCGGAGATCAGGAAAACTAAGAAGGCTGCCTAGATTCATATGAGCAATAGAAGGCTAGGAGTACAACCCTAACGGCTCTTTGGCAATCGAACTTAAGAGCATAACCTCCACAAAGATCTATTGAGACAGCCTCGGGAAACCCCGAGGCTCTTTTTTCGTTCTAGTCTTCAGGATCTTCAGTGGATTCGGGGTTGCAACTGCATTCAGCCGGGGACAGTTGCGAATTGTCTATCGCCACAACGACGGTCACATTAGGATCGGCACTTTCCAAAATGTCCTTCACTTCGTCAGCTATCCGATTCATTCAGGAATGGATGCAATTGGACCCACCTACGTTGTGTCTCATCCCGCCGTCTCTGCTTATGTCTGTAGCCGCAGTGTCCAATTAATGGCCAAGGCACACAAAAAGGCCGTCCCGGAAAGACGGCCCGTCAATTAATTCATTCTGCGAGGTTCCCAATTACGGTAGGCGGGACTCACCGATTTCCCACATTTATGCTTCTTGTCTAACGCATCAAGCTCCGATTGCGTCTTGTTATATCCAACTATCGCTGAACATTTCAAACAGACAGAATCGAAGGAGCCGTCTTTATTGCGCCTGTGAGGGAAGAAAACCGGAAGTCCGATAAACATCTGGCACACACACTTTCCGGGGAGAATTTTAAAGATATCCCATGCCGATGGCAATTTCAATTCTTTAACTTCGCGTACTGCTCCGCATTGAGCTTCAGGAACACGAAACGTACCGTTCCCAAGCCTGCATCGGTACCTGCGAAGTGGACCGTGGATATGGTGGTATTCGCCAAGATTAGGAACGAATGTTCCAATGCGATATATTTGAGGGCCATTGAACGGCAGGACAAATCAGTGAGATTGCCTTCCGAAGCGTACAACGGCTTCATCCAAGATTTGAATTTGACGGATAGCAGCGTAATCCCTAAACGTAAAATCTTCGGTCATCGAGTCAATTGCCATTCTATTAATCCCTAGATCGATCATGGCAAATACCAAATCAGAGTAGTTCCGAAATATCTTCTTAGGCCTTAAACCGGTCAGAGGGTTGGCACGTAACAAATCTACGGTATATGTCTCCGGTCTTTTCATCCACACGATCACGTCATAAGTGCTCATGCCTACCAACTCTCTTAAGAGAATTCTCAACCTCACGTTACAGTTTGCGAGTAACCTTCCCGTCAATCATCGTTAGCTGATAGCGAGATAAAACGATCTCCTGGAGCCTTGGGCCGGGGAACATCGTTCCACTCAGAAATCTATCGACGAAATCACGGCTGAATCCTGTCCCATCAGATAGATCTTCGGATGTGTCTCCATCTGCTTCCATGGAAGAGAGGATGGCCTTCAGGTTTTCTTCGTTATAGTCTTTCCATTCCATGTCGGTCTCCTAGTTGAGTAGCGCAAAAAGTCTCATCATGCTTGCCTGCAATAGCAGGTAGCCCCATTCGACTGAGTGGCCCGATACTAGGTTGGATGCAAGATATGGCTTGGCCAGAGCGTTTCCTGCAAATTGCAGGATATGGCCAACTGACACAGAGTATCGCGCATCAATCAGGTGGATAGAAGAACGACGAATTCTCAAATCTACAGGGATGAACTGGAGTAAAGGTGCATAATCCTCCGACCGTCGTTCAAGACATTGCTAATTCTTTAGAGATTCTTACCAATCTCGTTTATTTGACGAAACTGGCTGCGGATGAGCCAGAAAAAGTCATCACCTACATGCTGGAGGCAGATAAGACAATACAGCGGTTTGCTCTTGCTCTCAAGGGTGGTCCCTTCACCTCGATATCAAATCGAGCGAATTAAACACGGCTCCGCATATATGACTTCCTCCTGTCGAGTTCATTTATCCATCCTTGCTCGGGTCCTGCTACGCGCTATGTGGTCGTCTACGCATACGTGTTTTTCCTCCGCTTTGACTAGCGCAGCTTCGGTTTTAGCCGAAGCGATAGTCCTAAAGCATAGTGGACAAATAGAGTCAAATGACCCGCCTGCGTTCATCCTGTGGGGGTAAATGCATAGAATTTTGTCAGTCATGGCACTCCCCTTTTTCTTGATTTCAAACCGTGCAGTAAAGCTCGATGGATTGCCTATTGGCTTCCTAATTGGGGCGGTCTTCCTTTTGCTCTACGAAATCCGCTGCCCTCAAAACTTCAACGTTCGTATCAGTCTGAAAGACAAGCATCGCGCCTGTGTTGTCGAAATCATTATCAAGAGCTTCCTCTGACTCAGACGGCGTAATCAGGTTCATACATCGCAGCTCTGTCATGCAGGATAGCTTTGATTCATAGATCTTCAGCCAGCTACGCACAGGAGGATCTGGGGCCAAGACCCGTACCCTGTAGCCCTCATCAGCCAGAACAATGAGCAAACGGACATCCATCGGGAAATTATAGCCAAATCCTCATCAGCCAGATTGACACTGGCGGAAGCGCTATCCCGCGAGCCACAAGCCGCGCTCGTGTCGCATCGTTGTCTGTGTACCGTTGTAAAGCAGTTTATATCTGCCCTCTGGCAACGATTTGGCAACGCTCTGAATGTCGAATTTGCAGAGAGCGGTCTGACCGGTTCCAACGTGCGTCACCTCTTCGGCAGAAATCGTACAAATTGATTCCAGTCCTTCACCGGTCAAAAGCCCATTTAGAGTAACCACTCTTCGTGTGGACGCCATGTTCTCGCATTCCTTCCTTGAATCCTAGTTTCTTTTGTCGGAATAATAGCATTTGGTCTTTTATTCGTTTTCTCTGTTTCCTATTAGTCCAGACAGAAACCTCCCTAACATCCAATTACGCTTTTTTCGCACTTGCATTTTGCCGCACCTCGGCAGCACCTGAAGACAAAGATCGACGAGCTTCACTTCTCGTCTCTTAGGCGCTTGACGGCTTCGACAGCTTGGTCATGGCTGTATTTCAATGAGCCAGATTTCAATATTTCTACGCGCCTATTAAATGCGCTGTCGGAGCCAGATCGAATCGCTGCATTTTCCTTCTGATCAGAGTGCCACGCAAACACGCAATAAACCAGGAAGATAATACCAGCCACCACTGCGAATGTTAGCGGCGCGTGTAACAGACGAGCACCCCATGAGAATCCGACCACCGTAAGTTCCAAGAGAAGCGGGAGAACGTTGTAAAGAACCAACCCGATGACGCCCAGCCAAACCACATTGCTGACCGCCTTACGACGTTGGCTTACAGGAACGCACAAGAGAACAACAATCACCAGCAGCAATACGATCACTACGCACATTGCCATATAAAGCCTCAGGTATGGTTCGTGCACAAGAATAACAAGAGACTTGTACGGTGTTAAATGTCATTAGCTTGCAACGCCATACAAAGAAAGCCCCTCTGCAATTCGCGTTGAGGCTTTCTTTTGGTCGATTTTGAGATATTTGTTCCCGGTTCCGAGTGTGGCCTAACTTTCGAGAGAACCAAGCAGCTTATTCAAACTGTCTCACCACGCGATGGACATGAATCGGTCGTACAAAGTCTGATATTCCCCGCCGTGCCTGCGTGCCAGCTCTTGCAGTGTGATAACGATTTGGTCCTCAAGCTGATCTTTGAATATTTCCTCAAACATGTTGACAGTCTGTTCGCCGCCCGCTTCGTTATAAATCTCAAGCATCTCGACCATACCCTTATTGACGCCTATTTCGCGCAGGACATCGAAAATGCAATCGGGGTTACGCCGACGAACTGCGTGAGTTTTGCGTGAGTGAGATTTCGGAAATTCGAGGGTGGTTGCGGCTTTCGTGGCTTGCGTCATGTTGTTGTCCTCGCGATTGAAATTAAGTACACGAGCGACCATATCAACCGCAACGCAGCTTGTCAACCCTTAAATTCCGTTTCTCAATTATGCGCCTTGATTGTTGTTGTGTCAATAATTATTTTGAATTAATTTTATTGCTGTCCATTTTCTGGACAGGTCCGACCCTGAAGCTAAGCATTATATTCCCACTGTCAAGCGTTGGGGCGGTAATCGCACAGTTTATTTTCGCTATTTAGAATCAGAGAGATAAAGGCGGTTCGCAGTGGAATTGACCCTTTTAAGACTGTTTTGAGCCTCTTAGATTTGAATCATTTGCCGGAAAAAACAGTAATTACATATGAGCGAGGAAATATGCCCCACTCTTCACCCGACCAACTTTTCGGTTACGGCGTATTCATTGGTATAAACCGCTTGCTCCTTTTCTCTACCTTTCACATTAAAGAGTTCATTTATGATTTCAGCAGCAAAAGAGCGGTTCTGGTTCTACGGTGATTCAGATATCCTGGCCGTCGTCAAAACCCTGGCACAACAGTCCGGCGCATCCCGCAGCGAGATTGTCCGCCGTCTCATCCGGCGCGGCCTCGATAAGCAAAGCTAGTATTAAAAGTCTTCGACTCTCGTAGTGAAGACCGCTTCACGCCTCAATGCCACAACCGAGACTCACCTTGTCCGCTCCTCGCAACTCACACTCCCTTCTAAAACTGATTGTCCATTTGGCGAACGCACGCCACCTCGAAGCCATCGAACTCGCTACCATCCTTGCCGATGCTGGCAACCCTGATAGGCGTCCACTTCTCCGCGCCAGCGAAAAGCCCGGTGGTGAAGTAAAGTTTGAGGTCCTCAAAGTCTCACTCTGAAATCATCCGCGTGACCGTCCAGCTCCGCGAATGAAGGTGGGTCGTTGTCTCCCTCCTGGCAGCGACCTGCCGCACACCCCCCCCACCTGAAAGAGTCCCTCATTGCCCCTAACAGCTTTGCAATCGCGTCTCCTCGCCCATTTGTCCGCCCATCCCGCCTCTGACCTGTATCGGTGGGCATGGTATCTGCGGCACTCACGAATCGAAACTATCGCAGAAGCCCTGCAGGAACACCCGGACGACTGCTGGTACGCTGTCAAAGATTTGCGGATGAAAGGCTATATCGACGGGAACGGCCAAGTCATCCATGACCCTAAACCGGTTGCGGGCGGTGTCTTCGACGTTCGCAACTTGCTGCGCGGGAATTTAAACCCGATAAATCTTGACGCAACAACTAAGTCTTGACACAACTGCAAATTAAATCTGTGAAATCTGCGATGCGTTTAACAAAAGCCGTTCGGATTACATCTAATAGGTTGTACGTCTGAATAACTAAAAGGAGTGTCATGAACACGAACGCACAGAAAGTCCAGATTGTCCGCATCAATCGCATCCTCGCCCCGAAGTATCAGAAGGTCATTACGTCGCGAGGATCACAAACTATCGCCGCACTCGGGACACACCATCTGATCGATAGTTATAGGAATGTGATTATCGACTCCCGCCTCGACTTAGATGATTTTGAAGCACAGATGCAGGACGAAGCGAAGATTATGGACATGGCGATAAGCCGATGAAGACAATCAAGCGAACATCCACAGACAATCTGCCGGTCATCGTTCCTATCATCCATGAACTCGGTTATGTCGCAGGCAACGTCAAAGTCATCAGCAACGAATTAGATGACCTGATGGAACACGGAACCGCCGAGCAATGGGCAGAGCAACGCGCGAACCTTCGCTCACTCTTCTACGAGCACGCAGAGGCATTGTCTTTCCTTCGCCGTATGCTGAAGACAGCTGACACACTGGCAGAGCGTCGTGAAATCGAGGAAGACAGGAAGGCGTCCTGTTTTGCGCTGGGGTTCGGACACGCGCTAAGCCTCAAGTTTGGCGAACCGTTTGATCATCCCTGCTATACGCAATCCGATATTGACTGGTTTCATTCCAAGGTCCGCGCAGATGTCCAGTTTGAGAAGCACCTGAAATCGATGCCTGCCGATGTAATTGCTTTGGCGAAGACGCAACCGTTGACCGATGTGATTCAATGAGCGCCTGCACGTTCTATGTCCCCGAAGATGCGTCCTTGCTAGATATCGCGCAGCGCCTTGTCAGAGAAGAGATTGACAACTTAGAACACAGCGCACCGCAATCAATCTTGAACCGTCTTAGCGCCATTGCCAGCGACTTTCAAAGCATCGAAGACATCCTGTAAACCACAATATTTAAAGATCAATCACATTCTGGCCGAGAGTGTGTTTTGAAGGCAGGATTCCGACTTCCAGCGGGTCCTGCCGCCCCTACCCACTGGAAGAAATTAAAACTGGAAGAGACAAATGAAGATCGATAAAGACGCTGTGCGTTTCACCGCTGGTATTGAAGCCTATCGAAAGAGGCTCCCAGACATATCGAAAGACGGCAAGAGATTTAAAGCCCGATGCCCGTTACATGCTGATTCCCATCCTTCCCTGTCCGTTGACTTGAAAGATGGTGTGTATCTCTGGCATTGTTTCCCCTGCAATGCGGGCGGCGACATATTCGCCCTCGTCCAGAAAATGGACAACTGTGATTTTGCTGATGCTGTGAAGGCTGTTGCTAATGATGCTGGCAAGCTCGACCCTGCTAAGCCGATCTCGCAGCACAAGCCAACACCTAAGCGCATATTCGACCGACGCAAAGCCGAACGAGACCTGAAGAAATACCAGACCGCATTGGCCGTCCAGATCGAGGCATGGAAAGCTGACCCGTTCATAGATGACCCCGATGTTCCCGCTGTTAGTTTCCTGCGTAAGCGTGGCGTGAGTTTTGAGGTTGCCAAAGATTTAGGCTTCGGTTATTCGCAGTGGAACAACGCGTTGGCAATGCCGAGCTACGGGCAGGATGTAAAGACTGGACTACGCGACGAACTCATCGGAATCAAATTCCGCTCCGTAGAAGATCATCCGAAATACAAGTGGACCTGCGTAGAGGCATCCGAGTCAGATATTTTGTACGGTGTTGGATTGCGGAGTATTACAGGGAATGGACCGATAGAACACCTTACAACCTGCTTTGCGTTTGAGAGTCAGTTGGACGTGGCGCTGGTTCGGTCACTTGGCTTCAATGCTGTCGCTTTGCACAATCGCATCGTGCCAGACCCTGATGAATCAAACCGATTTGAACTCGATTTATTTTCGCTGTCCCATAACTACATTCGCTGCATCTTAGTTGGCGATAACGATTCCGCTGGACGCGATGCAATGGCAGGTTTCGCCGAAGCTATTGGAGAGGGTAGGACACCTCGAACATACGGCAGACCGTTGCCCGAAGGATTCAAAGATATAGGCGATATGCACGCTGCGGATCCCGTCGACGCGATGCAATGGCTGAAGGACACGTTGCTCGAAGTAATTGAGGAATACCGTACCCCGCAGTTCAGGATTCCGCCTGTGGCTGAGACGGGAGCGGCCAATGTCTAGTCAGCCCGTAGTTCCTGATAGCAATGATGACTGGTGTAATGAAATTCACGATGAGGAGACTGCAGTAGACGAATCCGCACCTTGGCCAGATGAACCCCCTGAATCTCGGAGTCTGGTTAAAGACTTTTCTCAGACATCAGACAAGGCGAAAGAGTTTCTGATCGACGGCTTTCTGCCAACAGGAATAACTGTACTGGCTGCTTATTCCGGCGTTGGCAAGACCTGGACGGGAATAAGTTTGTCTAAGGCGTTGATTGCTGGTGAGTCTTGGTTTGGTCACAACATCCCTAGAAAGCGCAATGTCCTGTACCTAAACGCCGAAGTAGATGAAGCATCGTTTCGAAGCCGTATGGTTCGCTTCAACTGCAAAGACAAGCGATTCATGTTTCAGACGCTGACAGATAAGATTTTTAAACTCAACAGTCCGAACCTGTTGGAGTTGTGCCGAGTATACAAACCCGTTATCTTTCTGGACACCGTTCGGAGATTCATGGACGGGGATGAAAATGACGCAACCGCTGTAAACAAAGTGGCAAAACAGATGTTCTCTTTGATTACGGCTGGCGCTGCCGGTGTTGTAGCAGATCATCACGTCGGTAAACGAGCAACGGGCAGGGTTACGCTTGAAGACGTGCGAGGGTCCGGCGATTTTATTGCTATGTCCGATGCTGTCATAGGAATGAGCCGCAACAGCAGCGACCCTAAAATTCTTGAGTTGTACAACCTGAAGGGTAGAGACTTTGGAAGTGAATCGACCTTGCAACTGACCTGCAACTACGGAGTAGACGACGACTTCTATCAGGTGAACGAACCCGTAAAATCTGCGAACGCAGAAGAGAAGAAAGACAGCACGAAAGCCGAACAGGTTAAAGATGTGGGCGACTTCATCAGCCGGAACCTAAACGCGACGCGGGATATGATCGTGCATAAAACGGGGGTACACACCTCGAAAATACCCCTGTATGCCGAACTAGCAGGATGGCACAAACCGAAACAGCGCGGCACATGGCAGCGGATAGATGCTCCTCCAGAATCAGATGTTTTTGCTGGTATCAACCCGGATACCCTGAACTAGGCCTGTTTGAGTCCGATTGAGTTGTGCAACGAGTTGTGCAGGTGATTTCGGCGAGTTGTTCAGTTCAGAAATTTGAGTTGTGCAAACGATTTGAACGACTCGCGTAACCATATGATTATAATAGACTTCATCGGTTCACTTTGAGTTTTGAGTTGTTCAAACTCCGGTTTTGAGTTGTTCAGTTCACCCTCCCCCCCTATAGGGGGGAGTGACTGCACGACTGGCTGAACTGGAATCGAACCACAGAGCAAGACAGACGGGGTATTACGTGGCTTGCAACTTTTCCGGAAATTTCACCTTAAATCCATAAATTGGTTCTCGGGGCTGTCCAGATTTTTAAGCTCTGTCCGGAAATTTCTGAGGAGCGGCATAAGCCTAAAAGCTCCGCTGAATCGTTGACATTTTGATGGCGTATTGGCAGTTGTTTCTAGCCTTGAATGCCGATGCCTGGCAAGCCGTCCCACCATCGCTAGAAGCAAGGTAGGGTCAGAGTGCCAAGAATTCCAGCGACGGTGTGTAAAGCCTCTGGTAGCGAGTTTTAGGCATAGAAAACCCCGACCGAAGCCGGGGCAATTTCCAGAAAATGGACGGATCTCACGCGAATACTGCGTCTACCGCTTTAGCTTCACTGGCCAGCACTCGCATTACCTGCACGGCTGTCCATTGTTTCCCCCTTGCTGTACGGAACCCCCGCTCATTCAACTTTGCCGCGATGTCCCGGAGCGTAACAGCACCTTCTGAGCGTAGGGCATTGATCACAGGGGCGAGGCTAGATACCCGTTCTGCTGCCGCCCTGGACCGCTGCTGGTTGCTCTGCGATGTAATCTCCGCCCAACGGTCAGCAGAGACGCGACGACCGCCTAGAACCGTTCCACGCGCCCTGGCAGCCTTCAGAGCAGCCTTTGTGCGGTCACCTATGTCTTTGGCCTCTTTCTCGCCGATAACTGCCCGCATGTGCAGCATGAACGTGTCGTCATTAGGGGATTCGACAGCGATGAACTTGACACCCGACTCGATCAACCCCGATATGAAGTGGACGTTACGTGCGAGACGATCCAACTTGGCTATCAACAGAGTTGCGCCTGTCTTTCTGCACAGCGCCAATGCCTCGTTCAGCTTAGGACGATTCTCGCGCCTTTTGCCCGACTCGATCTCGATGAACTCTGCAACCATCTGCCAATCGCCCCCATTGAGATAGGTGCGAACCATCGCTTGCTGTGCTTCAAGTCCCAAACCGCTGTTGCCCTGCTTTTGGGTGGAGACTCTGAAGTAGCTGACATACTTTCCGGTTGCCATTGTTCTCTCCTGTTACAAACGTCAACGTCCGTTGAGCAAATGTAACAAACTCTCGTTTAGATCGCAACTATTTTCTGAACAAACACAATAAACACTTTAGAGTCAGCATTTTGTTCGTTTTCCGGACACCAAGTTTGCCCTCTCGCCGCAAGCGTTAGGGTTCAAAGGCCGCATACAGGGTGATCCCCAGTTCGGCATCTGGCAGTCAGACCGCCATTGCAATCCGTTGTAGAGTCTGCTCAACCGTCGCAAGCGGATGTGTCTACAGCTGCTCAGAAGCCCTCGCAAGCGGACGAGCAAGCCGCGAACCAGCGGTCAGTTAACAGGATGGTTCATGCGAAACCTGCAAACGAATGGAGAAGGGTGGGACGGGGCAAAACGTCTCGCCTAATCCGTTGTAAGTGCAACATTCTATTGCCCCCTGCCGACGCCATCAAAACAAGGGTGTTCGTTGGATCGGGGGTTTTCAACTGAGTCTTTGCCTGCTTGGTTGGCTGCCTTAGTTATATAAGGCCATAAGAATCAATAGCTTAGGATGCTTTTTGGAAATGGATCGAGGTGCCGGGGGGACCAACCCCCGACTGGTTGCGGTGCGAGCGTAAACGTGCCAAGCGATGTCTAACCCCTTTTCCAAAACCAATCACCCCCACCCCCGGCCCTCCCTAAACCGAGATAGTCGAAACCCCACCCGTTTGAGAGAAAAATATATTTCCAAAACGGGTACAAACCCGTCCATTTTCCGGACAAAAACCTCCTCGAAATCTCCTTGACATGAACAATAACCCGGAAACTCTATATCGCCGTCTGGTCGTAAATAAAAAGGCTCCTCAACATTCGCGAATCTCTGCGCTTCGGTTTCTTCGGAATCCTTCATTCGCCCTGTTGCGCAAGTTGGCGAGCGACCCCGCGACGCCTGGAAGATTAGCAGCCGAATGCGCCGACAGGTTCGCTAGGAAAGCCGCTTTAAAACAAATCGCCCGAAACGGAGATTCAGATGCAAACCAGCCTAAGCCCCGAACAGATTTCACGCGCCCTAAGAATGCAACCCCCGACCCCGACCAAAACTCAGACGGCGACTTTTCAGTACTCGGCTGACCTCGATGAGTTACTCGAAGCCAAGGACTTCCGAAGGCTTGCCTCGGAACTTGAAGACGCGGGACAGTTGCCCTCATACGTCCGTCATCTCCGTTCCGCTTTGCGCCTGGTAATTCGCGATAGCCCCTACGACGAAGACATTCCACTTCTCAAAGGGGTCGCACTTTATACGCGTTCGTCCACCCTGCGACAGCAGGCATTACACAGTTTGCAATTGTTTTTAGTCGACTGCTCTGGAGACCGAGACGCTGCTCTGAAAGCCGATATACAAAAACTTCTACAGAAACTTGAAAAGGAACGCGATGAACCCAGAATCTGAAACACTCTCAACACCCGCCCTCGATGACGGTGCGCGATGGAAGCTTTGCAATTTCCGTCCACGCAGACCAGTGACCCCAAGCAACGATCCCCGCCTCGATGCATTCTTGTCCGGTGCGGTTGACTTCACCAAGCCCGACTTTGCCGAGTCAGAAACCGAGAACGGCTCCTGATGGTAAGCCAACCGCACCGCGCTCCGTATCAGATGATTCGCCGGAGTGACGGCTCATTTGAAGCCATCTGTTGTCACTTCGGGGGAGTCAGCCGCGCATTTGGCGACTCTGAGAGGGAAGTGATCCGCCGCATTCAGAGCTATGAAGCCCTGAACCGCAACAACCAACAACGATAACGAACAAGGAGAAATATTATGTCGACAGAAACTAGCAACCAAGCCCATTGGTTATCCGGCGAACTCATGGATATGACCAGTCTTCCCGAAGCTCAGCAAAAGCTAGCTGGCAACTACAAAGCGCCAAAAACAGATACAGAGCGATGGTCAGACGGCTGGGGTCCGGTCGATGATCCCCTGAAAGGCAAACGACAAGCGGACATTGACATCGATCCGAGTATTTATGAAGAGCTTGCCCGCCGCGATCCAGCATTCAAGCGCCAATGGGACGACCAAAAGATAGAGAAGATCACCCTAGAATTTTCCGAGAAAAACCCCGGATACCTTCCCACAGAAAAGAACTACGAACGCATCGTCCGGTTTATAAGGAAAAACCAACTCCAAGATCCGGGCATTCCGTTGGACGACATCATGACGGCGGCCTATGAGAAAGGCTTCTGGACTGTTTCCAATCTGACGGATGTATTCAAAACTTTGATGCGTCAGGGAGTGATGGATGTTCGAGAAGGTCGATCTAAACCGCTTTCCAAAGAAGAGGCGCTTGCGGTGACTGCGGATGTCCGGGCTGGGGATCTCATGGCCGCGATGGAAAACTATCTTCTTTACAGCTACAACGGCAACCTCCCACGCGGGTACGCCTCTGTCCGCGCATTCACCGCATCCCACCCTGATCTGGTGGCGAATGCTACTTGGTTCATCTGGACGACATTCCATGCAGGGGAATTTTCTGTTGAAGAAATTACTGAGTTTAAGAAGCACATGCGCAACGTTCCGCTGCCAACCTTCCAGACGTTGGAGCAAGCCTTCCCGAAGTTTCAGGCTAACCGCGCATCGGTTGCATCGGAGCGTCCCGCAGAACCGGAACCTGCCCCGATTGACCCGAACAAACTAAGCGCTGAAGAACTCGACCAAGCCATCGCCGACGCACGCAAAAATTATCGACAAAGTTCTTGACGCAACAGCAAATAAATTACGCCGTGGTATTAAAAATGGCTTTGGCAGGAATCTAATAGTATGAACGCTTCTATACATAATGACTACGATAAAGACAAAACTGCTCTCCTATGAACGTGCGCTAAAGGCCAAGGAACTTGCAACAATCCTAAATTTGGACGTGATGACCGTTTATTTACACACTCGAAACCGAACCCTGCCTTGTTTTCGCATCGGAACCTCTGTACGGTACGACCCCTCTGTTATCTGTGAGTGGTATGACCGTCAGCAGATTAGTTAGCTGAAAGTCGCGTCGACCTTTGCCCTAACAGAATCATGTCTAGCGGCCTTCAGGTATCGGGTTGTACTGGCAAGGTCTCTGTGTCCCGCCCATTTCTGCAAAGTGGATAGGTCTACGCCGTTCTGCAAATGCATGGTGCAGAAGGTAGCGCGGAACTTGTGGAGGAACCAATCCGCAGGATCCATACCTGCCCTTTTAGCTACACGCTTGCACACATCCAGACAATCAAATTTACGTTTGCCGGATTCCGTAGAGAACACCAACGCACGAGGCGATACCTTTGCTGACTTGGCCGCTGTCAATGCCTCGATGAGCTTTGTAGGCACAGGAACTTCCCGTTCTCGGTAGGCTTTAGGCGACCATGAGTACTCCGCGTTCCATTTCATGCTGACAGTATTATGCTGAAGATTAATCTGGCTCCATGTGCAATGCATGACCTCTTGCTCTCGAAAGCCAGACATAAGAAAGAACTGGAAGAGTAGCAACTCGGCTGAATCACAAGCCTTAAAGAACCTGTCCAAGTCTTCCTTCTCGTAGATCTCTACGTCCTGTTCGACAAATACGGGCGCATCACCCTTCCTGGCGAGGCCTGTAATCTTCTGTGCCTTTAGGAATACAAGCAAGGTTGTCCATTTGTTCGCCACGCTACGAGGCGATTGTGATTTCTGGTCGCGAAGGAAGGCCGAATACTTCAGAAGGTCTAACCGTTCGATCTCCTCAAGGTAGGTCTTATTGCAGGACTCTTGGAAGTAGGCCAACGCCACAGAGTATGCCTGATGCGTCTTCTTCTTCTTACCCATCGCGACTTCATCCAAGTAGTCGGACATAGCGGTATCTATTCGGCGGCGCTTGTCTAGGTCAGCTTGTGGAACGATAAGGACGCCGTGTCCAGCCGCTGCGATCTCAGATGACTTACGGAGTTTGGCAGCCAGCGCAAAGGCCGCGTCTGTGCCTACACTTTTCCGCCGCCGTACTCCTTGTTCTGTCCAGTCAAGGTAATAGCGGCCCGAAGGATGCTTCTCTGGCTTGCCCTCGATCAGTACATAGTCTGGCTTCACCCGCCCATTGGAAGTCATCACCACAGGCGCAAAGATGTGCTTGCCGTCGATACGGATGCGTTTGGTCAGGTTCATGCATACATCCTACCGTATACATTCCCCGTATCACTACTTGTAAGTGATTGATTCTTTAGTTGCTGGCGGAGAGTGGGGGATTCGAACCCCCGATAGAGCTTTTGACCCTATAACGGTTTAGCAAACCGCCGCCTTCAGCCACTCGGCCAACTCTCCGGCTCTTTTGTTGCGATTGCGCTTCGGCTTTGGTGATTATAACGTGCCCACGGGAAATCCGGCCCTGGCATCAGGTAGATTTGTTGTGGGAGATTCACAGGACAAAAGATGCGGGTGGCAAGACGCGGAGGCACGTCGGGAAAGATGCGGCTGCTGCCGCTGATCGCCGCTACCTACTTTATGGTCTCGGGCGGGCCCTACGGCCTTGAAGACATCATTGGGATGGCCGGGTATGGGCGGGCGCTCCTTCTTCTGCTGCTGATACCAGTATTCTGGAGCCTACCGACCGGCCTGATGGTCGGGGAGCTAGCCGCCGCCATGCCGGAGGAGGGCGGCTTCTACCAGTGGGTGCGGCGCGCGATGGGGCCGTTCTGGGGATTTCAGGAGGCGTGGCTCAGCCTGGCGGCGAGCGTCTTCGATATGGCCATCTATCCGACGACCTTTGTGCTGTATCTGTCGCATGTAGCGCCCGCATTGACGGCAGGATATGGCGGTCTGATGTTGAAACTGGGGATCGTGGGCATCTCCGCAGTATGGAACTTGCGCGGGGCGGTGGCGGTCGGTCGAGGCTCGGAGCGG
>JGI26532J50257_10000387_pt1 | contig 23840 bp, 19 predicted proteins | sample ThiBiot_500_plan_FD_50257 | JGI IMG/M metagenome (IMG submission 50257) | reverse complement strand
TGTGTGTGTGTGTGCGCGCCATTACTATTCGATTGAAGAAGAGAGCGATATCTTTATATTTGACATTTGGTCCAAATCGAAGGTTACTGTTACTCTTCTTTCTTTCATTGATTTTATTTTGTTATCGTTATCATTTTGAAATGCATACGCGACTAAGAACAAAAAGCAAGGTATCCATTCTCATATCCATAAACATTTCATGCATCTTTCATTTTTTTTTGTGCTTGATCTCTTTTTCTTCTTCTCTTCTCTGCTTTTTTTAATCCCAATACTATTGCTGCCATTCTCGATTCGGGTGTATATCCTTCCTTTTTTTTTCTTTATATGCGTGTGAACGCACACACATTCTTCATCGCCCAGCTTTTTTTTGTTCGTTCTGATGATATACGATGGGAGACGAGGGAAAAAACTGTGTGTGTGTGTGTTCACTACTCTAAGATACGAGACGAAGAGACAGACATAAGGAAAAAAATGGGTAGGCTCTTTCTCTCGTTTTTTTTTATGTTTTTCCTGAACTCTCTATCTCGGGCATACAAAAAAAGATAGACGATGACGACCGACGAGGAAATATGAAGCAGCATCGACTGAGAATAGAACTGAACGACAAAAGATGGATATAGAGATATGTGCTAGACGAGAAGTGTTCATCTCTCCTTCTCTCTTGCTGCTTCTTTTGTCAACTAAACGACATATCCTCATTCGAGTATGCTAACAGTGAACTCTGGTTGACACTCATGAATATATATATGTAGTTAGATATAAGAAAGGCAATGAGGTGAATACGCTACGAGATGATGATGATAATCATCATCACATCACGAGTATCCGTTGGAAGAGAAAAAAAACGNAATCAATATTTATGAGGAAGAGACTTGGTAAATGGCCTGTTCGACATGTCAGTATTAGTTTTTTTTTCTTCTTCTTTCGTGTTCATCATCATCATCATTCAGTAGACGTGATACATAAAGATACGACGACATGTAGATCATTGAAGTTGTTGCGAGANCGAGTGAAAGAGAGAGAGAGAGAGAGAAAAAAAAATCATGAAGAATAGGATATCTGACAAGTTTCGTTTAATATGCAGCACCAGCCGCGTATGCTCCACAAAGTAAGCAGATGGTACGTAGAGAATAGAGAGAAAATGTGCTATTTGCGTGTGTCATTTGCATGAGAGAAAAAAAAACGATCGTAGAATAAAACTTGAAGAACGAGAATATCAAACAGCACACAACTGTTTAAACGAGTATTCACGTAGAAGAAATCAATTTCAAAGATCAGTAATAATATCTCATAGACAAAAAAAAACATGAGAGTATATTGAAACTATTCGATGTTTTTTCTCTCTCTCGCTCTTCTTGATCTCTCTTTCTCATTGTTAAACATTATCAATGTTCTTTTCGTGTATTGACGTAGGATCGAAACAGATGCTGAGCTTTAGTCGTATATCTATATCACGCAATTTGTCATCTTAGGTTGCTCTTCTTCTTCTCTTTCTCTCTTTGTATTTTTTCGTGTATTCGTGTGCACATCCGTCGCTCTCGTTTAGTAAATACCAGGATGCGTCGAACGATACTCACATTTGTATACTCAGGATATCGTATACATTGCCTAAGTCTCATCGATCGACATTCATTTATTGTTCATTGTTTGTTCATCGTATTTACTACAATTACTTTCGTTGTCTTTCTAGATTTCGTTAACTAATAAACTAATACTCATATAAGTATATGTGTGCACGTATGTGCTTTATATGTATATAGATAGAAAACATGGTTACAGCCGCTACATCTCTTGCTGATTTTCATCAGATGATAAAATTATTTGGTGCTGATACAGACGAAGCAACTGCTGGTACAATGGCGACAACAACGAGCTTGTTACCATCGGCAGCAGCAGCAGCAGCTACATTTGTATCAACAGATGAACTCGAAGATGATGAAGAAGATGACGATGACAATGAAACAGAATTACAAATGGACGATGAATCGCCGAATTCCAGTGGTGGCGAAGAAACAATGTCACATTCATCAATGGCAACATCATCCGTACAAATGAAAAAAGATCATTCATCATCAACTAANCCGATATCATCCGCTGCTGCAGCAGCACGTCTCTCACGTTTAGCTAATCAACGTATTGATTCCAATCGATTTCTAATTTGTTCAGGAACAAATTCTTATAATACAATACGTAAAACCAAACATGAAGTTCGACGTTTTGCATTGTATTTAGAAGATACATTTGGTGAAACATCACCTGTCGATGAACTTCAACCCGAACAATTATGTACGTATTTAAAACATTATTTTGGCAATGTTCGAAAAGCTGATAATACTGAATATGAACCAGATACATTGAGAAGTTTTATGTTATCGATTGAACGTTATTTAAAATCACGAAAGTATCCGTGTAATATCCTTGAATCGCCAGTTTTTGCACCATGTCGAGAAGTTATTCAAGAGAAACGTGATACATGGGCTAAACCAAATAAAAGTGTGTGCAATTCAAAAGTCGAAGCATTTACGTCACAACATGAAGTTTTACTACGTAAAATGAATATAATTACACGTGATACACCCGAAGGTCTTCTACTTGAATTATTAATTAATAATTCGAAATATTTCGATCAACGTGGCAACGAATCAACAATCAATCGTTCTCTACTATGGGGCGATTTAGAAATCAAAACAGATCCAATAACATCCAATGAATACATCGAATACAATCGAACATCGCCAATCTCATCGAATAAAGATTCAACAAATCATGATCTTCAAACAAATCTACGTGCTTACGCGATTCCATCGANTCCAGCCGAATGTCCAATTGTTGCTCTACGTTTGATAACATATCATCGTCCACCACAATGTACAAATGCCGATGCACCTTTCTATCTCGTGCCACGTACATCAGCAGATCAACGTGTTTGGTATAAAACAATTCGTGCCGGCCGTCATCGACTTGATTTACTACTTCAACAGGCTATGCAAAAAGCAGGGATCAATGGCAAGTTTTCTTGTATGAGTTTACGTAAAGGAAAAATCAAAGGTTTACTTGTTCCAACAACAACAACTTCATTATCAAATTTAACTTCCAAAAATCATTCTGATAATTCATCATCATCGTCACCGAAATCAAACAATATCCATGATGATAATAAATATAAAATCAGTCTTTTATCACCATCGACCATTTCCGAACAACAATCAAATAAACGTATCTCAGATACAAATTGTTCCGAATTACTTGACCTATCATCTCATAATAACAACAATAAGATCAATGGTGCGATTAATTTAGCCAAAAAAGTCAAACGAGAATCCTCATCCTCATTGGTACATCAATATTTTCCTTGTTTTTTCTCTTGAAAATTCGTCTTTGTTTGTAGAATAACGGTACACATTCGAATTCTCAACATTTAACATCCATGCTGCCACTTCAACAACAATCTCAAAATCATCCTCAACATGTCGATGATTTATCTTCAGCAGCTGTTCAAACGCCATCATCTCCAGCGATATCCAACAATAATACGAACACAACAAATAAACGTCAACTAACATCACAAGATACATTCGCAGCACTTTATTCGGCTGCACATTCGAAATCTTCTCGACAATCAAAAATGAATCTTCTTAGAAAATATCTCGAAGAAACACTTGGTCTCGTCGAATTTCTAACCTTATACGAATATTTACGACGTAATTCTCATATTAAATTACAAGGCACACCGATTGAACATTACGAACATGTTCTACCTGTTTTACTCACATTGCTTATGCTTGAAAACACTGCATAGATAAACGAACATTTTTCTCTTTCAAAATTCGACTTTTTATTCTTTCCAAAAGATTTTTAATTTTAACCAACAAATTCATTCCACTCAGTCAATTCTTCTCAAGTGAAATGATGATCATGCATGTATGTGTTCTTCTAGTCGTACAATATTACTCATTATCTATTTGATTTTTATTTCCAAACAACAACAATAACAAATTCTTCGTTTTTTTTTCTCGATTTCATTCCTTTTGTTGTCATGTGTTTCGTTTTGTTGTATCATTCCAAAAATGTCTTCGTGTATGTTCGTTTCTCGGAGTGGTACGAATGAGAGAGAGAGAGATTTGCTTTTTCCTTCTGTTTTTCTTTTCTGTCCGAAATGTGTGGAGAATGAAAATATAATTCTATACNTACCGTTGACAAAACCAATAACTGCACTGCCAGCATTACGACCATCCATTTCACCGATTTCGATCGGCACAGAACTGCCTAAAAAACGCAATAATCAGTTTAAATTCGACGATGAATTGNTTGTTTTTACAAAGAATAATATCAGCNCCACAATTCAAAGCTCCTGTGAGAATCATGAGAATTGAATTGATCGTAACGCCTGATTGAGCAAATGCTAAGAAAGTGAGAAGTGTACCAGCACTGAATAATGTTTCGACACTTGCACCGAGACAACCTTCATTATTAAAAAATCTACAAAATATACCGAATTACATTCGAAATCGAATGAAAATCGATGATCAATACCGTTTGAGAACGTAGCCAATCGTTGCACTGCCAGCAACACCACCGATATCGAACATTGTCGAAAACAATCCAGCGTCGGATTTCGAATAATTAAGCTAAACAATTTTGATTTAGACATTCGATCGAATTCGTTCGTTTTAGACAAATTACTTCTTGTTTTAAATAGAGAGGTAACCATAAATAGATTGCATAACGGACAACTTTTAAACAGAAGACACTAGCAGCAATATCTTTTACCATTCTATTAAAAATCGAGAATATTACATTGAAGACGAGTGAAAATCACTTACGGTAAACGATAGACTTCGAGAATTGATAATCTCGCACGTGTTTCCGAAGGTTTTATAGCAGATTCTATTGAAGTCAAAGTGAATTCATGTTGTTTTGTATGCAGAATCTAACCTTTGCCTGGAACAGCTATTTGTAATTCCGATGGTTCGCAAAAAAATAAAAGAACAATAAAACCAGCAACAATCTAATTAATAAATTTAGTTTTNCGTATTAAAAACTGAAACTATTTTCAACATACACAATAAATCGAAGGTTGAAAATGAACTAAACGCCAACCCTCATGACCTTGAATATAAACCTAAGAAAAACAGATGACTAGACATTTATTTCAGCAATGTAATTCTTCGTACAGCTAGTGCAGTTCCAAGAATACCACCGGCAAATGGACATGTACCGAATAAACCGAAAATAGAATTGCGTTGAGCATCAGTAACCCACGAGCCAAGACCTTTGTTCGCTGCTGCCCAGCAAAGTGACTACAAATAGCATGATTTTTACGGGTTTCTTTCTCAAAACTTCAATCGTTTACTTGAAATGCACCGTTAAGAAAAAGTAGGAGAAGAAATACGGAATAATCACTCCACCATCCGAAAGTTAACTGGAAAAAAAGTCATTTATTTGAAAGAAATCATTTAGTTTTAAATCTGAATGTTTTTTTTACCATGGCAAAACCAGAACCAATAAGACCATAGCCGAATGTACGTCGAGCACCATAATAATCACCAAGTGAACCAAAGAATGTCTAATCAATAGCAATTACAAATCGTTTTTCCTCATAGAAAAATCTGTCGTTTTACTTGAACGAGAGCATATGGTAGCAAAAGTGCCGTATCAAAAAGACCGAGTTGAAATTTTGAAAAGCCCAAGTCATGTTCGAGATCAGTTTTGATCTAAAAATTCAAATGAATTAACTAAAAACTCGAGTTCATTCACTTACAACTCCCAATGGTTTACGTAGGAAATATGTTAATGCATAAGCAAACCATGCGACACCGAATGCAATTAACAACCGATTGCGAACACTTGACATGTTACGTATCAATATACTCGAGAAAACTTTGATTTAATCTGAAAAATAAAACGAAAAAGAAAGAAGGAGAATTATTTTTTTGTCCTTGAGAAAGAACATCAAAACTTCTATTTAACATTCATCTATTGGTTAAAGTCTATTTACTGAAAAGATATTCGATACTAATGCTTCATTCGTTTTCTTCATTTCTTAGTCATACGCTCGTTTATTGTGCAGGCTAGTTTGTTTAAACTACGTATTCTGTACGATAAATCAATATCTGCTGTGTATTTGTTGTTGAATAGAATAAAAATGACAAAAGATTTCAATAGATTCGAAATGCCCTCAATCGATTCATGTTTACGTGTCACAGATGGTTCGTCTTGAATAGAATCTGAATTGTTTTTCGAGAAATAAAACGTACTTAACTTTGCAGTTGACAAACCTCCTTTACTTATAGAAGTGAAAGATGTCTATTAATTAATTTTCGTGTGTGAAATGATTGTTTCAAAAATCTTGTCTTCTTATCTCATGAAACAAAAGTACTTTCTATGATATACGTACATTTATCGCAACATTCTAGAAATANAAATGAAGTTTACTTATAAAGAACGTAACAGATGTTAATTAACAATTTTGTTCGAATCCGGGAATNGATCTGTATTAACAGTAGTAAGAATTCAAGAAAAATTATTGGTTAATCCGACCAAATAGATGTGATACATCCGATGAAGATGGCGCCAGATAGTGTTCATTAGTTTATTAGAAAATTGTACATATGAAAAATCATCATAAGAGATTAGGAATTAGTAATTCATAACTAACAAATTGTCGTCCTTCTTTGTGTTTCTTCGTACTTTCTAACCATAANCGAATTCTCAATGTTTGCGTGCCAATGTCGTCTTCTGTTGCTTCTTTTNGTTCTGCACAAGCATGATTATGCGAATGTTCATGTATCGGTGGTTGATCACTTCCNTAACCGTCTTTCGATGACGTCGGACCTAATTCAATCGCAGGCNGATGCTGATCGACATTTTTGTTCGATAGACGAAAGAATTTCGTTTTGACAGCTCGATNGATCGACGGATTTTTCTCTTGACATTGCTCGAAAAAACACCAATTTCGATTGGGAAGAATTTTCTTATGAATAATTTTCCTTCCCGTTTCAGGTAAACGTTGAAAAAAGTCAATTAATTCTTCGTCTGTCTCCGGCACTGGATGCCATTTCGTTTTAACATAATGAGCAAACCGAAGAACATGCCGAGGCGGTGGTATATTCACAATAGCTGATGAAATAACTTGATACATTAATTTAGCATCATGAGTCGGAGCTAAACTTTGCTTTGTTCGAGTTTGAAATCGACTAATACCGCAACAATGTACATCGCCACTGAAAAACGTGACTCGAATACGTTTCTTTTCGGCTAATTCTTGAAAACGAGTCAATGCTCGATTGCGTTCTTCGATGTGTGCTTCGTGTGTCCATTCATCGAGAAGATCGTCGTAGAGTTCAGGCAAGCCAAATATCGAATTTGTTTGTTTAACAACTGGCAATTGTCGGTATTTATTGGGCATATTTTTGAAATATTCNAAAATCGATTCAGCTAATTTAAAACGTACGAATGAAAATGGAACAGGAAAGACAACGATTAAATGANCAATATTATTANCACGTTCGTCTAATTTCGAAAATATCATTTCCCAAGATTTTTCATGTTGAACTGTTTGTATGTCACGTTCGGTTCGACCATCAGTACCAACAATCAACAAATTCGGACCACACTGAGACAGAAAATTATAACCCTGATATCCGAACAAACCATGATCACGTGCTTTTTCGACAGTTGTATGATGTTGAAAGAGAAGTCGAAGTTTTTGAGCCGTTCGAAACAAACCTGTCATCATNGGACTATCGTGAAGTAACGGAGGATAGGAGCCAGCTCCATCGAATATATCATGATCATCCCACGTCATTATACTTGGTATTGATGCTAGAGCTTTTTTAACTTCAGGTCGTTCCCAATTTTGAACGTAACTATTGAAATGATATTCTTCAACTTGTTGATCTAATTCATCGAAATAATCACAAGTCCATTTTTGATTCCATTCCATGTTGACCCAATCTTTTAAATAAGGAACATCTTCGAACATAAAATCGATGTAATTCTGATCGCCACCCCAGATTAACAAATGCAACGGTGTTTCTTCGTGAACAGAATCCAAATGTTGCCAAACATCGCCGAATGTCAAATCGGTTTTCGCTTGTTCGGATACAGTTGCATCGAAACCATTGCACGAGAAAAAACCTCCACGCCATTTTTGATCACGACGAGTTATATGAAATGCACCATTCGTTATGTGANCGCCCCAATCAATGTTCCAATTGATTTTATCGTCACTTTCACCGTCACGTAATTCGATTGAGATATTTATTCGATATGCTCGCATGTTACGTATATTTTCGTAAAGAGTTTCCCAATTGAATTCGATTTTTTGTTCGGCAGTGAATTTGATTTGTGGTTGNTCGTAAGACACTTCACGAAATATCAATGCGCTTCCTTGCCAGAGCATTTTTGTTAGATCGGTTGTTATAAATTGAAAGTAGGGTCCGAGAGCTGGGCCAGGTTTTGTTGGCGGACGTGTTATGTAAGGTGATTTGACAGAAACTGGAACTGGAGGAGGTAAATCGGAGAGTTTCGNTGTTTCTGCTGTTGGTTCNACTGGTGGACAATCGGTATTACTTTCAGGAGTTGGATTAATCGGATTCGGAGAATTAGCATCTAAATCACCGTATTTGTCGTTGTCTGAAGTTTCGTTTGTCATAATTGAATCAATTCGATTTGAAAGAAAAGACAACAATATGACAAGGGTATTTATCTTTACAATAAAGTTCACCTAGTGCTTTTACTAAATAGTCATTGTCAATGAAACAAACGNGTTTTGTTATTGATCAATCACTTTTTCTCTTCTGATACAATTTGATTGGTAAACGATACTGTCAGCGAGTGTNCATCATTCATTATCATACGTTGTTTGCTGTTTATTTGTTCACTTTCATTCTTTCGAAGAAATTCAAAAGGCAAAAAAGGTCAGATGTCGTGCAAATACACAACGATATCTTTTATTAAATCGAATGATATNTTAGACTTGATACTGTTCTTTCATTTGATTTAACTTCTCGACTAACATTTCAAAACCGGGAACAGTTGTTCCATGAAATGTAATCTGTTTACTACTATTATCAATCCAATCGATTTGAATCCATTGCACCCAATCTGCATAACATTCTGATGAACATTCGATCTGATCATTCAAAGCTTGAAATCGTTCGGAATCAATCAAAGAGAGAATTTGTTGCCATTCGACGAGTGAAAATNGAAATTGACGTTGTNTTGGAGGATAATCTAACTGTTCGTAATTGGGTTCATTCATAGCAATGATTTGTAATGGATCGACAGTCATATTTATCGATCGACGACAGTAACCACGACATTTTCCAAGCATATTTCCTGCTGAAATGGAACGTATATCATTGCTATCAATTGATCTCAACCATTTTCCATTCGATAGAGCTAATAGAGCAAAAAACAGGGAATAGGAAAGTAAGATTTTCATCATTTATATCGATTATAAATGTGAGTCTAAGCATCTGATCGATATCGTCTATTTATTTGAAAAAAAAACATTTATCTGATAAGAATCTGTTTTTTTTTAAATTTGACAGAGAAACAACTGTCGATTTCAAGAGACAGAACATTTTTTTTCTTTTTGTTTATTAATAAATTTGTAAATTTGAAAAGCATTTTCATGGTATCCAAGTGTCTTAAGATGTCAGTATGGTTTTGAACAAGTTGTGATTGGTTGTTTGTTTGAGTCTTTCCATTTCTCCTCTTCATGATCATTGTTTGTTACTGACAAAATAAAAAGAAAGGATGGCGACTACCGAACTCGTCTATCCACTTGCTTTTCCCAAATCTGTCGTACATAAATGTGAAATCTGTGGTAAAACAGCGACACGTATGTGTTCGAAATGTCGTGTAACATATTATTGTTCGGAAGAACATCAAACAGCTGATAATACTGGTATCCATGATAAAATATGTTCGACATTATCATCATTACGATCGAAACAACCGTTTCTACCTTCTGAAGAAGAACGTCGAGAACGTGATCGAGAATTACGCGAACGTAAAATTCATTTAGTTGAAGTTACACGAATGATCGGCGAAAGACATGTAACAACAGAGCTTTTTTCTTTAAATTAACAATCTACAAACAAACAAATCGATTTGCTTTCAGGTTTTTCAAGATCATTATGAAGCTGCAGTGCCTGCTGCACTTGCATCGCTTAAATTAGCTATTGAAGTCTATGGTCCGAGAAATGTCGAGCTTATTCCATCGTATTTAATCTTAGCTGAAGCAAGTTTAGGTTTGAAACAATTAAATCAATGTTGGGAATATTTATCTCAAGCACAATATACGATTCTACAACAGCAAGAACAAGCACCACCAGCAATAACATCACAATTAGCACGTAATATGGCTCAATTGAGTATTGCAAGAAAAGAATACGAAGATGCAACAAGACATTTAGCGAATGATGTTTGTTTATTATTTTCTTGAGAATTTGAAAAAACAAAAATGAATTTGAATTTTTGCATCTAGATTTACGATTCATCATTGTATTACGGAACTGAACATCATAAAGTTGCTGGAGGTTACTTTCTTTTGGGTAAAGTTTTTAAATTAATGAATCGTTTGGAAGTAACCGAATCGTTATACACACAAGTAACACAAATGTGGTACAATTATTTACGTCGTCTTCTTCAATCGCGTGTTGTTTTCACTGATATGGACGCGATTTTAGGCAAACAAGACGATGAAAACGATACGAACACGTCTAATTCAACAAAATTAGACTTATCAACCGAAGCTGAAGCGCATAATACTCTTCAAACTTTACTTGCCTATCGTCATGAAAATGCTCAAGCTAATCAAGAATTAAATAAAATCTATCATTCATTGACAATTTTATATTTTCTTGCACGTGATTATATTCAAGTACATGATTATATGAATAGAATTAAAGATTGTACTCTAAAAGAAATCGACGATGATCAACAACGAATATTAAAATTTCTCGAACAACTCGGACAAATGAAAGCATTGATGAAACGACAACAACAACAAAATTGAACAAAATCAACATTCCTTTTTACTCATTTTTTTTCTCTCTCTCTCTTTTCTCTTCTCTTCTCTTTTGTTTCGAATGAATACAGTGAATGAATCTCTCTCATTTTTCTTTTTCCGAAATAAAAATCTAAAAATCTTCATTTTTATTTTGATTTTAGATTTGTTCAAAATGTGGCAAGAAATGAGAAAACATGAGAAGAAACTACGAGGTCTAATTGTTGATTATAAACGACGATCAGAAAGACGAAAAGAATATTACGAACGAATTGTTCGTATTGAAAATCTTGTTTTTGCTCCTCAACATTCAATTCTTTCGATTTTATTCTCCTTGTAGAAACGAGATCCAGCTGAATTCTTACAAATCTGGGGTCGACCAGCAAAGATTCATCTCGATTCAGCTATTGCAACGGCTGCTGAAAGTACATTGTAAGACGAAATTCTTCAATTTGAATTTCATTTGGAATGAAAATGATTTTAGAACGCCATGGCGTGATGATGAAGAGACGTTGATCGATCGATTTGATGTTCGATCTCATTTGGATATTATCGATGAATATGCGCTGAGAAATCAACAAACTCAACAAGCATCCGAGTCGGTACTTTTTCAATTTGTTGCGCTCGTTTTTTTTCTCTGCCAACTGGAAACATAAACCGAAAATATCTCGTTTAGAATATTAACTGAAGCCGATCTTAATGAAGAAAATGCGTGTAATTACGAACGATATCGAGTTTTAATTCATAATGAAGCTACTGGAGGTAAAACAGACGAAGAATTTAAATAGAAAACCAAAGCGTATTTTCAATTTCGATCTATTTTAAAGTTAGCGAAGAGCAATGTTTGCGTGATATTGAAGCCGATGAAAAATTTGGAGCAATTCGAGATGTTCATCATCCAGCTGTAAAAGAAGCCAAGAAGAAAAAGTAGGACTCAAAGAGACGACCGTCAGACAAGTAGATCTAACGGACTCGAAGAATTGAATCAACTGATTGATTTTCATATTTTTCAGAGCAATTTCAAAAAAAGCCGAAATCGGTTTTGTCTATGACGATGTGCCGCATTCGGTTTCATCGAAAAAGACAACAAACACGGCTGATGAGAGTGATAACGATGATGACGATGATGATGATGATGATTTAGATATCGAAATTGATATAACACAATTAACAAGTGAAAACAAAGCGTCGTTGAATAAAGTTGCAACTCGATACGGACTGGCGTTTGGTGAATTTGCGAGATTGTTGATACTCGATCGAGAAGAAATGCAAACGATTCGAGAAAATCGATTGGAAAGGGAACAAGACGCGCCTGTTAAAGTGAGAGAGAGAGAGAGAGAAAAAGGCGAAATAATTTCGAAGGATTTTGTCTTTGTTAGGGTCGACGAGCTCGACGTGAACGTCGTTTAGCTAAAGAAAAACGAATCAAAGAACGAGAGTTTTGTCCACCGAAGTGCGTCTCAATTTGAGTTCGATGTTCTTCAAATTTCTCTCTCGTTTTCATAGTTATTCAAATCGAGAAACATCGAAACTTTTAACAACAACAAAAACGAAATCGAAATCTCGATCGACATCGCCAGTCAACACAACTCCAGTCAAGGAAAAAATCGAGTTTATCACCGCGTTCGGTGACGATGATGATACGGCGAAAAATGATGCCAAACGAAAACGACCATTCGAAAAATCTTTATTAGACGAATGTCGTGAGGCGAAAAAGAAAGCCGAACCGAATACTATCACAATACGAACTCAACGATTGGTTACTCCCCCGAGAGCGTCTGCACCGACGTAAGAAAACAGATTTTTTGATAGATTTGAGGGGGAAAGTTGAATTGTTTTAGTGAACCGATCATTCCTTGTCGAGCTGTACCACGGAAAAGTCAAGTTCTTCTATCGACTTTGCAAAAATTAAAAGAAGATTCATCTCCGTATGAAGAAGCATTGATATATTCGAAGAAATTCGATTTGAATATTTGTAGAGAAAGACGTGTGCGATCTGATGACGAAATACCAGCTATTAAAATCGTCAGAAAAGAAGAGAAACCATCGAAAAAAAAACAAAGTGACGATGATGACGACGACGACGACGATGAAGAAGATGATCTTCAGCAATATTTAAAACGAAAAGAAGCTCGACAGTATGTTCAAAAAACGAATTCATCGATTGCTGTTTATCAGTTTTTTTCTCTTGCGTTAGGCGCAATCAAAATTCAGGAATAACACCAATCAATCATCGTGCAAAAGAAACATCTAATGAATCAGCTACAAAGGTGATTTGATTTCGAGATGATTTTGTTTTTGAATTATTCACGATTTGAATTGTAGAATTCATCGGCTAAAACTCCTCAGGAAAAACTCAAACGCCGGATGCAAAGTTTAATTCAAAAGCAATGTAGGTTTCTTCGATTTAACGAACTTTGTTTTCGAAAGAATTGTTTTTTAGTTCAAAAAGATAAAGATCAACAACGTGAACGTCAACAACGTGAAGAAAAAGAACGTGAAGCTCGTGAATCCGAACTACGTCAATCGTCATCATCATCGAGAAATCGTCATTATCGTTCACGACAACATTCAAGTAGCCGATCGAGAACACGATCTCGAAGGTAATTCTTATTCTTTTTTCGATAGATCCAAGATTGAAGAAAGTTTCTTTCAGTCGATCTCCAACACCTCGTCGTCCTCGTCGTCGATCTTCGTCAACATCCTCATCGTCTTCTTCGTCATCTTCATCCTCGAGATCATCACGTCGAGCGTCGAACAGTCGTAGTAGAAGAAAATCATCACCGGTCAAAGCTCGTTCGCCAACACCCGAGTTTTTACGACAACGTTTTCGTCATGATCGTCAACGACGACCTTCGACTTCTTCGTCATCTTCTTCATCATCGTCGTCGTCATCGAAATCTGATCGAAGTTCATCAAGAAGAAGACGAACCTAGGTTCTCTATTTTTCCATTTAATTGATTGTTAACTTTATTTGTTACTGATTCAATGAAAACATTGATCAGATTTCGTATTTTGGCGGATTTGTTCAATATTTGACATGAAAAATAAATATCAATCAAAACTTTGACATCTATTCGAAAGTTTTCTCAATAGTTTATTGCTAAAAAACGGAAAACATGTCCTTTACGATGTTTATTAATTCGAAAAAGTATTGTTTGCACTTGAAGTTCGAAGAGTATTTTTAGTTGTATGAAATTTCAACGTGAAAATAACGTAACAAAAGGCAAAGTCCGAAAGGAATTTTAATCAAAACATATATCTGCGTTCGTAAAAACATTGCCGTCATTGTCTTTCAGAAAGAAAACTTAGAAATCTGGTGATTTTTTCGAGTTTATCTATTTATTTTTCTTCATTCATTCTATATAGTAAAAACAAAGAGAAAATTCTAGTTGCTTCATAATGAAATAAGAAACCTGATGAATGAGAATATTTTGATTTTTATTTTCAATTTTTCATTTGTCCAACATATTTATGACAATATGTGATTTCATTCAATAGGAATTCTTCGTCGTATATTGAAAAAAAAACTCATTTTACTAAACCAATGAGTACGAATTTGTTAACAACTAAAATTCATCGAAATCTTCATCTAACTGAAATCAATGAAAACAAAGAAGATATTCAATTGATTTGGCTCGATGAAAATATAAATAATTCAGTTGATTATCGTCGAATGCAATTGAGATTACTCGAAATCGATCCATCGGTTCAATTCTTTTCCGATGTTGACCGATGTTTCGATTTAATCAAAGCAACCAAAGACGAACAAATCTTTCTCATACTATCAAATACATTTGCTCAACCGGTTTTACCCGAAATAAAAAATTATCCAACAATTGTTGCTGTTTTTATTTTCTCTATGGATCATCGAAGTTACATTGAATTAACCAAAAAACAGGCAAAATTCGTTGAAATATTCGACGATCAAGATATTTTAGTCAAATCAATTCTCGATAAAATGCAAATCATTGAAAAACAAACGGTTACATTCGGTCTCTACGATCCCGAACAAATCTCATTCAAAGATCTCACGCGAGAATCAGCAATTTTCCTTCTTCATCAAATGTTAATCATGGTTCTCAAACAATTACCATCCGATGAACAATCGAAACAATTACTATTCGACATGTGTCAAACTTATTACAAAAGTAATCAACATAAATTAAAGAAAATCGAAGAATTTCAAAGGAATTACACGAGTGAGAAAGCCATTGAAAGTTATACGAATGAACCTTTTCTACACAAACTATTGAACAAAGCTCTACGCACGGAAGATATTGAATTGATTATTGCATTTCGATTTTTAATCATTGATTTGTACAATTCAATTGAGAAGAAGAAAGATCAAGAAATTGTAAATTTATATCGAGGCGTGCAAATTTCAACGGAAAATCTCGAACATTTGAAAGAAAATGTGAATAAAATTATATCGATCAATGGATTTTTTTATGCATCGAAGAATTTAGATGTTTACGTTAAATTTATTTGTTCGAAATTTATTATGAATAATTTTCAACGTGTTTTCTTCGAAATTAAAGCTGATCCAACAATGAAAACAGCGAATTTTGTTAATCTCAAGAAGAAAGATGGACTCGAAGATCACGATAAAATTCTCTTCAATTTAAATTCACTTTTTAAAATTCAATCGGTTCACTTCGATGCCGCATTAGACGTTTGGAAAGTGCAATTAATCACAACAGATGAATGTTCAGAAAAAGTTGATCAATATCTCACTGTGAATAAACTTGAAATGGAAGAACCATCAGCAATTATCAACTACGGATACATTCTTCTCCATGAATTAGCTGATATCGATCAAGCTGAGAAATATTTTCATATTGTTTCCAAATTCTTAAGCAATGAACATGCTGATAAAGCATCGGTTTATAATAACATCGGAAATGTTTATAATCAACGAGACGATTGGGATTTAGCATTGAAAAATTTTTCTCTCGGCTATGAACTTCGAAAGAAACGTTTAGATGCCAATCATCCACATATGGCTGCATCATTGAATAATATCGGAATGATTCATAAAGCCAAAGGAAATCCTGATCTTGCATTAGATTATTTTCTTAAAGCTTTACCAATTACAGAAAAAATGACTGCCAATGGAAATCCTCAGACTGCAATGATCAATGAAAATGTCGGCAAAGTTTACAGTGACAAAGGTGATTATGATAATGCACTTGTCTATCTACTTCGTGCTCTTGAAATATTTAAAAACATTCGACCTGAACAACATCGAGAAATAGCACGATGTCAAGGTTCGATTGGTTATGTTTATGAAAAGAAAAATGATTATGTTCATGCACTTGAATATTATCAATTGCAATTAGAAATTGAAGAACGATGTTTGCCGTTGGATCATCCGAATTTAGTTAGTCATCTCGATTGGATTGTTGATACTTATAAGAAAATGAATGAGACGGATAAAGCGTTGAAATTATGTCAAGAGAAAATCAATGGGCGAAAATCGAAATTAAATGCTAAACATCCATCGATTGCACAAATTCTTATGATTATGGGCGATCTACTTAAACGTAAACAGCCAACGAATGCGGTGAAATATTATGAAGAAGCCTTGTCAATTCTCGAATCAGCATCACCACCTGATTATCAAACAATGGCGTTGTGTTTATCGATTATGTCCGGTCTCTATAACGAACTTAACATGGACAAAGATGCTATTCGATGTGAACTNAAAGCTCTCGATCTCTATCGTCGAACATTATCATCTGATCATCGTGATATAGCGAATAGTTTAAGAAATCTTGCGTTTTATTACGAAAAAACGAATACAATCTCAGAAGCATATCGACATTACAACCGAAGTCTATTGATCTATCGTGCCAATTACGGAACTGGACATAAAAATGTACAAAAAGTAGAAGAAGACATCGCGAGACTAATGAGCAAACGTTCATCATTGGATCTTGTCGAACCGGATATGGCGACGTTTCTCGATGAGTCATCGTTTATGTTGGATTCATCATTTATGCAACCGACTCTGTCAACAAATGATTTCGAAGCAGAAATTNGTCAAGGACCAAGAAAAAGTTCGAACCTATTAACCACGCTCAAGAGTAAAACTTGTACAATTTTGTAGAATCTTCTTTTCTGTTATGTTGAATACCTAATAAATTCGAACTTGTGTGACATGAATTTGATCGTTCTTTTTTTTGTCAACAAACAAAACTTGATTATTTTGTTTCTTTTTTTGCACAGAAAATAAACACGCCCTTTTTCGTTGTTTATTCAATTGAGACAGATTTCGCCCGAAAAATGCAAATTCACTGATAGACTTCTTATCCTTCAGACAAACCCGCACATCATGAATTTCACAGTTAGACAACTCATTAATATTGTCGCTTTGTTTTGTTCGCACAGCAGACAGTATTCTGTTGAAGAACACAAAGCTTTCAATGTTTGTGATTATTATTCTCTGAGAATAAGCCGCAAGGCATATGAATCTGTTCATTTAATTCGAGGTAAAACAAAACTGAACTCGATGGATTTTATAACACAAACATGATCTATAAGATCGAATCACATAACGATCAGTCTTTATTAATATTAATGAAGAATAAATAATTCCATCTGTTTCATTAGATACAAAAAGAAAACAAATAAAGTTTAATTCCTTATACTAGTTAAAATTCCAATATTCAATGCCGAGTACTTGTCATTTTCTGTATAATCATCATTACTCTGGAGAGATTTAAAATAGAACATATTTCCTGATTTTCTTCCTATTTAAACCGTTTAGTTCTAACTAGAGGCGTACATGTATTTATTTCAATTTCTATCTTATACTATTTTTAGACCCATTGTGTACTTGAAGTCATATAAGATTCCATTTATGATTCTTGTTGAATAAATGAAAAGATATGCATTATAGTTATTTAATTAATCATACTTTACCTTGCGCATGATATCGAATCCGTTTGCGCTGAATTTTAGTCTTCGTCTTAAATTAGCTAACTGACATGATCTGTCTTTTCTGATTTTAATAGCAAAGTTAGTCACGTAAACATATCTTACGGTCGACTAGATCATGATGATGACAGCTAAATCTAAATGTATTTTCACCTACGCGTTTAAAAATCTTCTTAATAAAAGAAAAATTCATCAGGTGATTCCTATGATTATCATATTCATTAATCCGATTTCAATTAAAGTTGAAGATTTTCTCTCGATATACTTTAAATAGAGTAAATGAATAGATCATAGAAAAGATCTTTCAAGTGACAACATTTTTAGAAGTTCTTACCGTTTTAAAACTAAGTACAATCAACCATTATCCAATAATTTGTCTCNGCTCAATTGCGCATCTTTATTTTTTCTCATTATTCAAAAAAATAAATAAAATATAAGACCANCGTGTGTGTGTGCATGTGTGCGTTTTTTAAATATATTTATATACAACGTCTACATTTACATATCCGTTTAACTGTATGATCTTTTATTTCATAAAAGAAATATTCTTTTACACATGAAGATAATTGACAATGTTCAATAGTGAAGTTTTTAATTCGCTTGAATAAATCGTTTCCCACGCATGGCATGAAAAGATGANGCTCGACGGTATGGATAAATTCGAAAGAATTCTTCCAATAATTGTTTAATTCGATCTTCATTCGACTGTCTTGATGCATCTTGTTGTTTTTGCAAGATAAAACTTAATCGAGTGTGNAGAGTTGATGTTTGAAGTTTGTCTTCGGTTGATGTTTGTTGTATTTGTTCGTCTTCGCATTTAATCGAAGGAAAAAGTAGAAGAAAGCAGAAGGCAGCAGCCAATATTAATAAATAACGATAAGTATTCGTGAACATTTTCTTGAAAAAAGAGAAAAAAAAAGAACAAATTTATTGATTTGAATAAATAATAAAAAGAAAGCAAAAGTCAATGAAATCATAAACAAAATTCGATGATTACCTTAAGTCAATATTCGATATTCTACTTTACATGAAAAAAGAAACTATTGATAATGATCTGTGATAATAAGATCGAGGACTTTGAAAAATGATAAATATCTATGGCATAAACTTGTATAGAATTCTTTCGACTGATGTTGCTTGAAGGCTATGAAGATTTATATATTTTCTCTTAATTGAACAGACACGCACTATATCATCAAAGACTATTTTTCTCTCGTTCTCTCTCTCTCTCTCTCTTTCCCTCGGTTCTCGTTTCAAGTAACTTCCTAACAAGATCCTGCGTTTCGTTATCTTTCTTCTCGAATGGAAAATATATTTCCCTTCGACATCTTCTATCGCTCTTTTTCTTCTCATGTAATTCATCTATTTTTTTTCTCCTCTTTTCTTTAAGTATAAAAAGATATATATATATCGAGGTGTAAAAACAAATACGAAACGATATATAAGATCTATGCGTTGCATTTGTGTAATTAAATAAACTATTCAAACGAATCATATGTATCAAAAGTGATAATGAACACAACTTTATCTTGTCATAACATGCACTAATAAGGACATTTGTTTTCTACAAAAACAACGAAAGAAAATCTTCGATGCGGATCGAACTTTTAATTTACTTATACAAAGCATATACAATTCTCTGTAACGGAAAAAAACATTTTGCTAAGAAAAGAACGATTATCATTGATTATTTAGAATCTCATTTGACTCCGAGATAAACTTCCTGGAACGAGCTAAACCACTTGTAAATTCCACTTATTATATTGTCTAGTCGATGATTTCTCATAGAACGCCGATAAGATTGCATATTAAATCTGTTGGAATCGAAAAATAAAAGTATCTGTGACTCCGACTCATAAGTTAGTTAGTCTAAAAAAAAAGGAATATCAGATCGACTATGTCCCGATCAAATGGATCTCCTAGTTAAAATGAATGGACACCTACGTATCGATATTTCGTATTCTATTTCATCTTTATAAATCATGAATCACTCCGACAAAAACTGGAGATGTTCAAAGACAAACATTGACATGGAAATCGATTTCGACAGAACTTACGATGAATGTTGTAGAAAATTGATTAATTGTAGAGTTAAATTTTGTTAATAATAAAAGTAAAACTTCCAAGAAGAAAAAAAAAAGAAGAAGTATTGTTTTCAAGCAGACAGCTTGTCTAGAAAAGAAATTTGAATGAATGATCAATAAGAATTGTGAATGCGGCCATATATGACCTGATCATTTTCGCTAATAAGCAATGTGTGCTTGCACCCGAAAAGGAAGCTTCCTGTCTCAGAGCTACCGTTGTAAATGCATCAGGGAAATGTTTTCTCGGTAAAGAAAATAAATCGAACAAGGTAGACACGATTGCTTCTATTTTTTAAAGAAAAAAACATGTTTTTTTTCAAGACCGATAGAATGTCTCCTATGAAGTAATCAATGACGAATGAATATAGTATGACATTTGAACATNTCGAAGAAATCAGGAGTTCAACTTCATTGAAAAACGATTTAGTCGAGCATTGCATCCTGTGTACTATAAGTTTGCTCTAGGGTTAATGTAGAACTTGACTCCATGAATCAAAGCATTTCTTAATCATATNCTGTATGATCAAAGAAAAAGTCATGGAAAAATGTCTAAATTATAGCTTTTTACGCTAAAACGCATATTTTATTCATATGACAATTACAGAACAATAGTAGACTTGAATAGCTCTGCCCACAAGTTATACGNTGTCTTTGTTCTATTCGATGAAATATAATTTAAATTNTATCTAGGCGGAGTATGCACCCATGTTNTCGGTACATTATCTACACGATTTGTCTGCTACTTATCATGTCTATGAAATATTATTAAAGATTTTATTAACGGAAAAACAGTGTATGATTAAGTATCTGTCTTAAAAAATGTTTCTCTTATTCAAAATGGCTTACCTTTTTATCTTGGCTTCAAGGCTGACACATTTGTTGCTAATATCTGTCAAGTTTATTATCTTATTCTTTTACGTCTTACTGAAAAAAACCTCGAAAAACCCAATGGGATTCACATGCGCTATTTTTTTCAATAATAAATTAATTAAAATGAATAGATAAGTTAATTCGCAAGGCAATTTATTCTTATCTCTCGTCGGAGAAAAGGTTTCAAGAACAAAAATGTGCGCTGTTTTTCTCTCCTAGTAATTCATAGTTCAATCTTGAGGTAACGAAGTGTAATTATNCACATTGAATAAAAGAAAAACAAAAGAAATTATTATATTTGCTGAGTGTTTGAACAATTACAAGTACTTCTAAATTGATTTCAATCTAGTTCTCATTATTAATTTGTAGCAATTGTACTTATTGCGTAGGATAAATTTGTTTGCTGATTATTATTAAACGATTATCTATGAAACTACTAATTTTCTTTGTNCTTTTTTGAGAGATGTCGTTAAAGCCTAGTCCTAAAAAAAAACTTTCATCTGTTTTCTTATCACTGATTGGCCGATTTGACTAGATCAGTCATTATACAAAACAGTNCAGACCAGTACCTTCTTTTTCTTCATGTATAGCAAGTAGAAGAAGCAAATAGTACATTTATCAGTTNGTTTGAGTTTAATCTTTATTTATTTAAGTGTTTTTTCTTCTAATCTTATCTTTNATAAATAAAACAACGTAGTCAAAACATTCGAAATGACACCGATTTCTCGTCAATCAACACGACTTGTCGATAGTTTTAATCGCCTACATAATTACCTTCGTATATCCTTAACCGAACGATGCAATTTAAGGTTAACATAATATTACTAAATATTTATTTCTTCGCAAGAAAATCTTTATTTTAATTCATTGAACTAGATGTCAATATTGTATGCCTGAGAATGGTGTCGATTTATCGCCGTCAAATCATCTATTAACTACAGATGAAGTCTTACGTCTTGTCCGTATATTTACCACCTACGGTGGAGTAAATAAAATTCGTTTGACTGGAGGAGGTACGCTTTTCTAATAGGTACGTGTGATGAATCGTGATGTTGATGCACTCACTTACCTAACAATAGAAGAAAAGAAAAAGAAGAACTGACATAAGTAATTAATTGTAAATTTTGATTAGAACCAACGATTCGCAAAGATCTCGTCGATATTGTTCGCGGAATACGTTCGTTTNCATCGATAAAAACTGTTGGTATAACAACGAATGGTGTGATTCTTCATCGTNTACTTGAACCATTGGGGAAAGCTGGTTTAAATTCGTTGAATATTTCGTTAGATTCACTTGTAAGCGAAAAATTCGAATTTCTCACGCGACGTCCAGCATTTACTCGTGTTCTAACGAATATTCGTTTGGCATTGGACATGCCCGAATTCTATCCATTAGTGAAAATAAATTGTGTTGTTATGCAAGGTGTTAATACCGATGAATTGACTGATTTTGTTGAATTGACACGTCATCAATCAAATCTAGCTGTTCGTTTCATCGAATACATGCCATTCGATGAAAATAAATGGAGCCAAAAGAAATTCTTTCCCTACGAAGAAATGCTGAAAATTATTCAACAAAAATATCCNTTAGAAAAACTTCAATCGAACGATCGAAGTGATACGACGAAATGGTATCGAGTTAATGACTCAGAATATCACGGCAAGATCGGTTTTATTACATCGATGAGTGAACATTTCTGTTCGACGTGCAATCGAATTCGTGTGACGGCGAATGGACAATTGAAAGTCTGTTTATTNGATAATAAAGAAGTGTCGTTACGTGATGCACTTCGATTGAATTTAACTGATGAGAATATTTACGAAATAATTCAACAAACTTTATGGAAAAAGGATAAAGAACATTTACCGATGGATGTTCTTGCAACGAAAGAGAATCGACCAATGATTTTAATCGGTGGATAAATGTCAGGTGCTAATAAATCATTATTCCACTTTTTTTTTGTCAGCCAATTCAGTTCGCAATCAAAATGATTTTACATGTGCTTTTTTTATATCGTTACGTTTTTGGAAAAAAGATAAAATCATCTTCTTTTGTTTTCAGATTATGTTGTTTAGAAGAGTTTGTCTGCTGATCTTTATTCTCAATTATTCGCAGATTTTAGCAAAAAACACTTGCGTAAGTCGATGAAATTTTGTTGTTTATTCAATGTTGAAATTCGAAGATCATTTAGTTAAAATAAATCTATTCGAACGTAAGAATCTTTTAAGAGGGGACAAAAAGATTAGCGGTGATATGATTTTCGTTTATTTTGAGTTTAATTCTACGAAAAAAAAAACGAGATTCTTTTGAAATTTAGAAACAGACAAAATATCTTCTATCGAAATGCGACGATAAACAAAAATATCAATGGTTAATCGAAGTACCAAAAACTGAATCATCATGTGAAGGATCGAACATTGCATCGCCGATAAATGTTCCGTGCAGTATGAAAATGATTTTTTTTTTGAAATTGAAAATTCAGCGATGTTTTGTTTGTTTGATAGATTTTGGTTGTAAGAAAGGATCGGCATTCGATGCAGATTCAGTCAATTGTAAAGAGTGTCCGGCTGGAACATTTTCATTAGGTGGTGGTGCGCAATATACATTTACTTCTGATGACGATTTAGTAAAAAAATACAGTGAATTAACATTCAAAGGATCGCCTTTGTTTGGCTCTTCGACATCGAATTGTCGAACAAAAGAGTAAAAACTGATTGAGAAATTGATTTTTAAAAAGCAAAANATTTTTCTTTAGTCTTTGGAAAGTGAAAGACAATGTTTTACAAGGTGATGTACAACCGAATTGTGCTATTAGTTTATCGCTGACATTTAAAACGACGCAAGCAGGATCAGTAACAATTCAGTATAATCTAGCTACATCCTATGTTTTCGGAACTGTGAGTTGAAAAATGTGAAGAATTTT